>Ga0302307_10000054_pt1 | contig 122709 bp, 123 predicted proteins | sample III_Palsa_E3_2_FD_200530 | JGI IMG/M metagenome (GOLD analysis project Ga0302307, IMG submission 200530) | Peat permafrost microbial communities from Stordalen Mire near Abisko, Sweden - III_Palsa_E3_2 | ecosystem: Environmental > Terrestrial > Soil > Palsa > Peat permafrost | place: Sweden... | reverse complement strand
GACTAATGATAATTAACTGGCAAATGTTTGGCTTATTGCTGGGTGGCGTGTTGTGGGGTGTTATTGGCGATAAGCTAGGCCGTATAAAAGTACTTTTTGGATCAATATTATTATACTCAATAGCAAACTTTGCCAACGGTTTTGTTCATGATGTAAATACGTATGTTATTGTACGGTTTATAGCGGGCGTAGGGCTTGCCGGCGAGTTAGGTGCGGGAATAACCCTTGTAACTGAAACCATGAGTAAGGAAAAAAGAGGTTATGGAACTATGATAGTGGCAGTGGTTGGCCTTTTTGGTGCTGCTGCTGCAAATTTGGTAGCAAAATATGGTATCCCGGTACATTTCTCTGCCGATCATTCTACATGGCGCGATGCCTATTTTGTTGGGGGCTGTTTGGGGATTATTTTATTGCTGTTGCGCCTGGGTACTTTTGAATCGGGAATGTTTAAGAGCATTGAACAAAAGGACGTATCAAAAGGGAATTTCTTTACACTTTTTACCAGTTGGAGCAGGTTTAAAAAATATATATACTGTATTTTGATCGGTGCTCCGCTTTGGTATGTGGTAGGGGTGTTGGTTACACTTTCCCCTGAATTTGGCAAAGCCTTAGGTGCAAAAGATGTATTAAGCGCCGGGGATGGCATATATCACACCTACATAGGCATAGCAATAGGGGGTATATTTGCAGGTTTATTATCTCAAATAACTAAATCAAGAAAGTTAACCATGTTTATTTTCCTGGTTTTGTCATTTATCAGCGTTGTGGTCTACCTGAATGCTAAAGGGCTTGACAGCGATCAATTTACCTGGATATGCCTTTTTATGGGGACTTGTGTTGGCTATTGGACAACGTTTATCACTATCGCCGCCGAACAATTCGGCACAAATATCCGTGCTACAGTAACTACCACGGTTCCAAATTTTGTAAGAGGTTCATTAATACCAATAAATTTAATTTTTATTGCGCTTAAAGAAAATTACGGTATGATTAACAGCGGTTATATTATGATGGCAGCGTTAACAATCATCTCTTTACTTGCGCTCAGCCAATTAAAGGAAAGTTTCGGGAAAGACCTGAATTATCTAGAGGAGAATTAGTGAGCGTTTAAGTGATTGATAAGTCAATAGTTTGTTTAATTTTGCTTCATCAATTATTAATCAGTCTATCACTAAATGATTACTAAGGAACAAATAAGCGCGGATTACCAGCTAATACAGGATGAAATATGTGCGGCGCTTGAACAGGTTGACGGCAAGGCAAAGTTTGAAGAAGAAAAGTGGGAGCGGGAAGGCGGCGGCGGCGGCAGAACACGTATTATACAAAACGGTAATATTTTCGAAAAAGGCGGAGTGAATTTTTCTGCTGTACACGGGCAGTTACCATCATCAATAAAAAAATCACTGCAAATTGAGCAGGATGATTTCTTTGCTACGGGCATTTCTATTGTAATCCATCCGAATCATCCGATGGTTCCGATCATCCACATGAATATCCGATATTTTGAAATGCCATCATCATTTGCTGAAGGTAAACAACAAGTAAGATGGTTTGGCGGTGGTATTGATCTTACCCCACATTATGTGGTAGATGAAGATGCACGCTTTTTTCATCAATATTTAAAATCAGTATGTGATGCTTATTACCATGATTTTTATCATCGTTTTAAGCTTTGGGCCGATGATTATTTTTTTATAAAACATCGTAATGAAACCAGGGGTATCGGCGGCATATTTTACGACCGTTTGACCGCGTCGGAAGAACTATCGTGGGAATCCGTATTTGAGTTTTCAAAAGCGCTTGGGCGTTCATTTATCCCAATATACACTGAATTAGTAAACCGCAATCGCATTAAATCATTTACCGATGATCATCAGCAATGGCAGTATCAGCGCCGCAGCAGGTATACCGAATTTAACCTTGTATATGATGCAGGTACAAAATTCGGACTGGAAACAAACGGGCGTATTGAATCAATATTAATGAGCCTGCCGCCAACTGCAAAATGGGTTTATAATTACCAGGCCGAATCAGGCAGTGAAGAGGAAAGGACCTTATCATTACTTAAAAAAGGCATCAACTGGGTTTAATATGAAAAAACTAACAGGTTGCTGTTTATTATTGATAGTTATATTATCATCATTCTATCAATCTAGCCCATTAACAGGTAAATGGGAATATGTTGGCGATATTTTTCATGGAAAAAAAGAAGGTGCACCAACTGAATATGCTTTGCAAAGAACCTATAGTGAATCTCATTTTGAGGCGTATGCGATTGAAAAAGGTTACGTACCCGAAATGTATGAAACTGGTGATTACTCCCTGAATGCTGATACCTGCCTTGAAACCCAAACTTTTTGCAGTCAGCAATCAAAGTTGCTTAACTTAACAGTTCACTACCATTATAAGATCAGCAATGACACCCTTACCTTAAAAGGTATATTACCCGATGGTGAAAAGGTTGAAGAATACTGGAAAAAAATAAAATAAACTTAAATAAATAATATTTATCAACCCATAATAATAGCTTTATTCAGCATTGTTTAATCCCCCATCATGGGCTATTATGTTGGTAAATTTATGTTGTGAAATGATATAATTTCTTAACTTCGCAGGTCGTTTAAAAATCACTTTTTTTACGAACGATTATAGAGAAGAAACCACAGAAAAATAAAAATGGCTGAAGGAACAGAAAACGATAATCCACAAAAAGAAGACAGAATAATTTCGATAAATATAGACGAGCAAATGCGATCAGCATACATTGATTATTCAATGTCGGTGATCGTTTCCAGGGCATTACCCGATGTCCGCGATGGCTTAAAGCCTGTGCACAGGCGTGTGCTTTTCGGTATGCTCGACCTAGGTTTAAATAACAATAAACCTTATAAAAAATCAGCACGTATAGTCGGTGAAGTAATGGGTAAGTATCACCCGCATGGCGATGCCTCGGTTTATGACACCATGGTACGTATGGCCCAGGAATGGAGCTTGCGTTACCCATTGGTTGAAGGCCAGGGTAATTACGGTTCAATTGATGGTGATAACCCCGCGGCAATGCGTTATACAGAAGCAAGGCTGGAGAAGATCGCCGAAGAAATGCTGGCTGATATTAATAAAGATACTATTGATTATCAGTTAAATTTTGACGATTCCTTACAAGAACCTACAGTTTTACCTGCAAAGTTCCCGAATCTGCTGGTTAACGGTGCATCAGGCATAGCAGTGGGTATGGCTACTAACATGGCTCCGCATAATTTATCTGAAGTTATTGATGCAACCATCGCGTTGATAGATAACCGCCAGATAGAGATTAGCGAGTTAATGAAATATGTTAAAGGCCCGGATTTTCCTACAGGTGGTATTATATACGGTTTTGAAGGCCCACGCGAAGCATTGGAAACAGGCAGGGGAAGGGTTGTGTTAAGAGCAAGAGCCGAAATTGAAACCTATAATGGTGAGCGTGAGCGTATCATTGTTACTGAAATACCTTATCAGGTAAATAAAGGCTTAATGATTGAGCGTACAGCCGAGCTTGTTAATGAGAAAAAAATTGAAGGTATAAACGCCATCAGAGATGAATCAAACAGGGAAGGTATACGTATAGTTTATGAGATAAAAAGAGATGCTAATGCGGCTATCGTATTAAACAATTTGTTCAAATACACATCACTGCAAACATCATTCAGCGTAAATAATATTGCGCTGGTACATGGTCGCCCAATGATGCTTAACCTGAAGGATCTGATCCATCACTTTGTTGAGCACAGGCATGAGGTAGTTGTACGCCGTACTAAATTTGAACTGGCAGAAGCGCAAAAACGTGCCCACATTTTAGAGGGTTTGCTGATAGCTTTAGATCACCTGGATGAAGTAATTAAGTTAATACGCGGTTCAAATACTCCAGATGATGCACGCGAGGGTTTAATAACTCAGTTTGGCTTAAGTGATCTGCAGGCACGTGCCATATTGGATATGACCCTAAGAAGGTTAACCGGACTGGAACGTGATAAAATTAAGGATGAGTTTGAAGCCTTAATGAAGACTATTGATTACTTAAACTCTCTTTTAGCCGATGAAGGTTTGCGCATGCAGATCATTAAAGATGAGCTTTTAGAGATAAAAGAAAAATATGGCGATGAGCGCAAAACCGAAATGGTTCACTCATCGGCAGAAATGAATACCGAAGACTTTATTGAAGATGAGGATGTTGTAATTACCATTTCGCATGAAGGTTATATTAAACGTACGCCTTTAACAGAATATCGCAGACAGGGAAGAGGTGGCAAGGGTTCATTAGGCAGCAATAGCCGTGACGCAGATTTTATTGAGCATTTGCTTATAGCATCGAATCACAATTATATGCTGTTCTTTACTGAATCTGGCCAATGTTTCTGGTTACGGGTATTTGAAATTCCTGAAGGAACGCGAACTTCAAAAGGTCGAGCCATACAAAATATCATCAATATTCCTAAAGAAGAAAACATTAAGGCGTATATTAAATTAATCAGCCTTAAAGACAAAGAATACCTGGAAAATAATTATATCATTATGTGTACCCGTAAAGGTACCATCAAGAAAACTTCACTTGAGGCTTATTCACGCCCACGTGCAAATGGTATAAATGCAATAAACATTAATGAGGGTGATTCGTTATTAGAAGCAAGCTTAACAAGTGGCAACAGTGAAATTGTAATGGCCTTGAAATCTGGTCGTGCAATACGCTTTAACGAAGCTACTGTTAGGCCAATGGGACGTACCGCTACTGGTGTAAGGGGTATTTCGCTTGATAGCGATAACGATGAAGTTGTTGGTATGATAAGTATTGATAATCCGGAAACTACGGTATTAGTAGTATCTGAAAAAGGTTATGGTAAACGTACTGACATTGATGATTACAGAGTAACTAACCGCGGTGGTAAAGGTGTTAAAACACTAAACGTGACCGATAAAACGGGTAATCTGGTAGCTATTAAAGGTGTTACCGATAATGAGGATCTGATGATCATCAATAAATCGGGCATTATTATCAGGATCGCAATAAGTGAGTTAAGAACTATGGGTAGAGCTACCCAGGGTGTACGATTGATCACACTTAAAGGTAATGACGAAATAGCATCAGTTGCAAAAATTGAGCACGATGATGAGGAAGAAGTAGAAACGGATACAGATACTGAAAATGCAGGCGACGAAACATCGACTGATGAAGTAACCGAATAAATTTATATGCTGAACCGTAAAATAACAATACCGGTTTTAATGCTGTTGTTTACCACGTCTTTTGCCTTCTGCCAATCAGAAGTTTTTAAGCCGGTGGTAAACAATCTTGCTCTTTATAAGAAAAAGAAGGATCTGAAGTTTTTAGGTTTTGCTAAAAAGTCTATTGATAGCATGATCACTACTCATGCTGATTCTCTCGATCTTAAAAAAAGTGTTTACCGGGTTGTGGTTAATTCAAGTATTTTATATCTCGATACGCTAAATACACTTAAACAGCCAGATGATTTTTTTAGTAAGACAGTAAGCCTTGTTGATAAAATATCAGCCAATAAAAAGATCAGCAGGTTTCGTGATGAAATGGATTATGCAGACCGTTGTATAGCCAATATTTATATTCGTAAGGGGTTTGTGTATATGAGCGCTTCGGATTTTGTTAATGCTGAACAGACCTTTTTAATGGCTCAGAAATATGCGCCTTCATTTAAACAGTTAAATTTTTATATCGCTTACTCCAACAATAAGCTGGGTAATTTAAAAGATGCTGCAAAATATTACAACAACCTTATTGGCACAGATAGTACTAAAGCTGAATACATTGAAACGGTATCAAATATTTATAAATCAATAGGGGATACTACCAAGGCCCTTGATATACTTCAAAAAGCAAGAAAGCGCCTGCCTGATGATAAATTATTGCTGATGGACGAGGCAAATATTTATAATAATCAGAGAGATTATGCGTCATTATCTCCATTATTAACGCCATTACTTGATAATTATCCTAATAACGCTGATATTGCATTTGTTGCAGCCAATTGTTACGACCATTTGAATCAGTATGATAAAGCGGAATCATTGTATTTACATGCAATTGATTTAAATAGTGCTTCGTATGATCCCGTTCTTAATCTCGGATTGCTTTACTTTAAAGAGAGTTTAGTTAAACAAGGAGCTGATAAACAAAAATATACAGCAATGGCTATACAATTATTACAGAAAGCTAATGAAATATCGCCCAATGATATTCGCGGATTAGAAGTATTGCAATTGGTTTACACAAAAACACAAAACAAAAACCAACTAATTGAAGTAAATAACAAATTAAAAGAATTAAATAACCAATAAATATATCATGAAAATAAAATTTTTGATCACAGGCTTCTTTGGCTTACTTTCTATAGCCGCATTTGCTCAAAAAGGCGAGGTAAACAATGCTAAAGATTCTTACGGAAGCTATGACATTGCAAAAAGTAACAAATTAACTATGCCACAGGCTATGAAAAGCCTCGCTGATGCAAAAACGTCTATTGATAAGGCTTCTGTTAATGAAAAAACTGCTGGATGGCCTTTAACGTTTGCCTTAAAAGGTGCAATATATGGCGCTTTAGCCAGTCAGGATACCGTTCCGGCTACATCATTGCCAAACTTTAAAATTGCTGATGAAGCATTGATAAAGGCTAAATCATTAGATTCTGCAAAGAAAGACCCGGAAACTGAAAAAATAATCCATAATGCATATCTTAATTTGGCACAATACCAGTTTGACAAGGGCAGGGCCGAATTCCAAAATAAAAAGTATGACATGGCTTATCATTCATTTGATTATTTCCGCCAGGTTTTACCTGATGATACATCAGCATTATATACAACAGGATTATCTGCTGCTAATGCTGCTTATACTGATCCTAAATACTATAAGCCGGCTATTGATAATTATAACAAACTGCTTGTTACGACATATTCTCAGAAAGCAAATATTTATTATGACTTATCAACTATATACTTATCAAGCAAAGACACTGCTGATGCATTTAGAATAGCAGGAGAAGGCGTAGCAAAATATCCTGCAAATAATGCCTTACGTAAACGTGAAATCGAAATAGGATTGCAATCGGGTAAACAGGAAGAGTTGATTAGTAAAATTGAAAGTGCAATAGCTAATGATCCAAAAAACAAAACATTGTACTATTATGAGGGGGTTACTTATTCGCAAATAGGTGAAGCTATGGGTGATAAACAAGCTAAATTAAAAGATCCAGCAGCTAAACAAGCTTTAGAACAAAAGAAACTCGACAATTTTGACAAAGCTGCAGAGCAATATAAGAAAGCACTGGATATTGATCCTGCTTATGCACAAGCGAGTTTAAGTTTAAGTTATGTAAGTATTGAACCATCACTTGATTTATATAACGCTGCAAATCAATTACCATCTAACAAACAAAAAGAATATGATGCTGCTATGGCTAAGGTACAAGTGCAAATTGAGGCTGCAAAACCATATTTGCAAAAAGCAGTTGATTTAAATCCAAAGTCAGTTGATGCGCTGCAAAATTTAAAAAACTATTATTTAGTAAAAAAGGATATGGTTAATGCTAATAAAATTCAAAAACAAATTGAAGCACTAGAAGCTGGTAAATAACAACATATATCAGAGAAGGGGGATGTTTTATAACGTCCCCCTTCTTTATTTTTGCATTACTGGCTATTATACCAACAGCACAGTTGGCAATGCAGCTAATTTAGAAATGGTATATAATATGTCATGTTATCTAACCTTTCTTGCTATCATCCTCTTTACGGGGTGTCCCATAATTTTCAGAGGCTTTTAAGGTTCTTAGGAGTTCGTCGGAAATCTCCTGTTGACGAGCCTGTTGACTTTGATAAAGCTGAGGCTCATAGTACCTATCAATCTGCGTTTGCTTCAAACGTTCATATCCCAAGTGTTTGGCTATCGCCGATAGCAAATCAATCTGAAGGTGCCCCCTTTTTTCTAAATCCGCTTGCTTCGAATGTAGATTATCGCAATACTGAGCCCATAAACCAGTTATCTCCTTCTGATTTTGAAAAACAACATCAATGCTATTCAGCGCTTCCACATATTCTAACGGAATATTTATAGATCGCCTGTATTTCATTAACACAAAAAATAAATTCTTTTTAGTTTTTATCGTTTCCGCCCTTTTTTGATACCATAGCGTGATACTGACTGCGACCACTGGGCTTAATAAGATAGCTAATAAATTGATCCACTCCATACTAATAAGTTTTAATTCCTAAATATACCTAATGCCATGAAATACACAATCAATCAATTCCGAAAAGAATACTCAAATGAAGATATCTGTTTAGATAAGATATTTGAGATGAGGTATTCAAAAATACCTTGCTGCCCACAATGCAGTCAACAAACCACCTTTAAGCGAATACTTGGTCGCAGGGCCTATCAATGTTCTGATAAGGATTGCCAATACCAGTTATACCCAACAGCGGGGACAGTCTTTGAAAAGACACGCACTTCTTTAGTTGATTGGTTTTATGTCATATACTTAATGACTTCTACCCGTAATGGCGTTAGCGCAAAGGAGATTGAAAGGCAATTAGGTGTTACTTATAAAACGGCATGGCGCATGGGCCATCAGGTTCGTAAACTAATGAGCAATGGATCTGAACTACTTACGGGGACTGTTGAGGTTGACGAGGCGTATATTGGTGTAAATCCAAAGAACAAGCACGCTAAGGCGCAAGCAGAACAGTTAGGCAGAGGTATTAAGAAACAGCCTATTGTAAGCATAGTACAACGAGGTGGTGAAGTTAGATCGTTTGTTGTTGATAACGTTGGCTCAGGGGGTATATACAAGCTTATAACCGATAACGTAGAAAAGGGCAGTAAACTAATTACTGACGGCTTTACTTCTTACAAATGGGTTGGTATGCAATATGAGCATATACCAGTTAAACACAATAATGATCGTGTTACCGTTGGTGAAAAACACACGAATACTGTTGAGGGTTTCTTTAGCCACTTAAAGCGTACTATTTCAGGAACGCATATACATGTTAGCAGGCAACATTTACAGGCTTATGCGAATGAATGTTCATTCCGGTATTCAAACCGTAGAGCAGGGCTGATGATGTTTAAAATAATATTGGGGAGGTGCGTAGCATGAGCATAATACATTACATCAGTTCAAATAGCTTTAATATTATCCCGCCTATCAGTAGTACTATCAATGGAAGCCAAAAAAACTGTATAGCCTGTATGCTAACAGCATTTTGCCACATTAATCTAAATAGCCCTGTACCAGTTTGGGCGTTTTTACTATATGGTTTTTTTAGTTGGATTGGCGGAGGTTTAATAGGCAAGCTATTTGCACACAGACGTAAATAATCAAATCCTTTTGTTGACAACCAAATACTTGTATCATTTTGATTAATGTAACCCTTATTACGTAATTCATCTAATACAGCTACCTGAAAGTCATTATTTTCCCATATATCAACGTCATCAATAAAGGATATCCCTTTGATTTTTAGGTAAGTTAAAGTCTTAAAATAATAATCCTCAAACATTAACTATTTGGCAGCTTGTTGTTTAAATGTTACTGCTTTACTCAATACTTTTAAAAAATCCTCTTTATGGTTTGGATTAGGCTTAGGGGCTTCTTTAACCTTTTTAGTTGTCTCTTTTTTCTTGCTCATATACAAATGTATACAATTGGCTGTTGATTATAAAACACCGTATAAACACCGTATAAATACCTATTAAATGCTTACAACCTTTAGCTATATTTACACACCGAACCTCTGCACAATAAGCCTACCCAATTAAATACAATCAATTCATAGGCGCAACGGTGCCATTACTTTAAGCCCCTGGCGGAGCTTGCGGGATGACATTTGTTGCGCTTTATTATTTACGCTTCTTTTTAGGTGGAGTAATGTTTGTAGGTTTACCAACATGTACCTTTACGATTCCAAAATCAGGAGAGGCAACGTAATCTATTTCATGACTTGATGGTATCCTAAACGACATACAAGTTATACCATTATGGTTTGTGATTGAAAAATCACCTAATGTTATTATATCCATCCCTATTAAGGCATCGCATCCACCGGCTAATCCGTCAACCTCTGTTGCAACAATACCGGCTATAATAACACCATTTGGTAATTGAATATCTATTGTGTAAGTGTTTTGGGCAACTATACCGTTGGCAGTAGAAACTTGGGCAATTCCTGTTGGTAGTAATTGCAGACTGGTGGCGATTGCTTTTGTAATAACTGAACCTGTGGCTCCAGTATCCCAAATTGCATTAGCTTTTACCGATATTATTTCTCCCGATCTAATAACATTAATTTCAGTAACTAATACCCTTTGAAGCCCTTGATTTGATTTTAAGGTAAGTGCTTTTATATTCAAGCGGATGGAGATTGATTTATTATTACCCTTGAATGAAATGTTTGAGTGTAGCTATCAGAACCTGGGATACAATGTTGTATTAGGAACGTGCCTACTTCAAAAGATTTTTTAGCAGTTTCGTAAGCTTCCGATTGACTACCATAGCTTCCTTGAACTTGCTTATCTTTTATTACAATAAATTTTCCATTGTATTTTTCAACAAGAGAGTTTTGATTGTCTAAATAATATTGAAATTCCTGCTTTAACATAGCACAAAGGTAAACATATAATAATAAACACCTAAACTACAAATTGTTTCCACATTGTCAAGACTTAATTTACACCATCTTGCAAATACCAAACACCGTAGTTACCTTTATCACAATTAACAAAAACATTAACCCGCTTAATCCGCCAGATTATGAAATTGAACAATTCGGAGTAGAGGAATCCATCCTCACCATATAATTATATAAGAGCGTTCGCTTTTATTCTTGCACTATAAATCTGAGAAATTTACAAGCATAGCAAGGAATAATACGCATAACGTTCACGCTACGGCGTGGGCTGTTGTTTTATTCTGCTATGCGGGTTTCTCAGAACCTTTAGGGCGAATATAAGCACAGTTCCACGCTTATTTTTTGTCAGCCCTGATAGGAACTGAATGGGTACAACTTCGGTTTTATGAAACTTTCACGTAAACAATGGATACCTATTGGTATACTTCTGTTATTTATAATCACCAATCCCTCAGCATCAGCATTTAAAGAGTATATCGGATCAAATACTTATTCAGGTCTTAAAAGAACTACCAATCTGTTTGTATGCAGCGTTTATAAGCACTATGGGAGCGAATACTTTGGCATATTCGGAAACTTTATTGAGTTGAAAGAGCCGGAAATTAAACATGATACAGTTAAGGAGTATATTAATGACAATACAATGGTGGATACCAACATGAAAGACACATCAGTACACGATCCATTAGGAATTTTAAAACCAAAAAAATAATTAATATTTAAAATATGGAAGATTTTGATAGGTCTTTTGAGGAAAGAATTTCCTTATTTAAGAATGAAATTATGAAATTAGCGGTGGAATATAATATATTCCCTCTTGATAATGTTTACAATCAATTCAGTTATAGGTATAAAGATGGTAAAATTTGGTACGAAATTACAGAACCAACAGACGAGGGGTTAATAATGGAAGCGGTTAAACTTTATCGACATTATTTTCCTGAAGGGCAAGGTCACTGGCCGAAGTTGTAGCGTTATCCATTATTTTCTTGAAGGTTACTACTGGCATACCATACTCAGTATTTATTTTACTGTTTTTTATTACTATGCGAACAGCATTATCTGTTGTTATTTCAACCAATTGAATGTGCTGTTTGTCTAACTGTACTGCATGAAACTCTTGCGTCATCTCCCATTTTTTATCAGAATCGAATTCCGAATTTATTTTTTGTTCCGGTTCAATTATTTCCTCAGAAAACCTTTTAGATTTCAACTGTTCTGTGGTATTTTTCATGATTATGGTTTTAATGTTTATGTAACAATTTTTTTTTAATAACTTACTTTTATAATATGAATATAAACGATATAGAAAAGAACTTTAACAATTTTGAAGGCGATTCCGATAAAATTACAAGTGCTGTTTTGAATAGCCTCTCGACAATTCAAGCATACGTTGAAACTTTGCTTGATACGCAGATAGCATTTTATGCGACACGAATGCCCGAGGAAGACGGAAAGAAATTTGTAAATAAAACTTATGCCGATCTTGCACAACGGCTATTGGAAATACGCGCCAACATTTCCTTAAAAATTTAATATTTGTCGCAAACTGTTCAGATGGGTCATATGCCGCATTACTTAACATAATGTTAATTATGAGAAATTATGTAAAGTGATTAGAGAAGATAAATCTACAAATGATTCCTTTTGATTTTTATGAATTTAATAGTATCAAATTAGCTAACAGGCATATAGTAAGTTCTCGGGGTTTGTGGATTAATTTAAAATAAAAACACATAGGTCGTCTATCAACTTTGATATAAATTTCAGATATTTAACATCTATGCTGGTCTCAGAAAGTTTATTGAAGTGGGTAATGCGCTTTTACCCTCCATTGTTTTTTCAACGTATTTGGGTAGTTAAGTTTGATAAAGACTTTCATGGCGTTGAAGTTAGGATCAAGAAAAGTTTCTGGAACCGGAACTACAACCAATCTATTTTTGGCGGTACAATCTTCGCCGCTGCCGACCCGTTTTATCCAGTTCTTTTTTACCAGATATTTACGCATAAAGGGTATAAAATTCGTGGGTGGGCAAAGTCATCCGAAATCAAATTTTTGAAACCAGGAACTACCACCCTTTCTTTAAAAATCAATCTGGATGATACTCAGATAGCAGTAGTAGAAAAAACATTAACAACCATGGGTAAATATACCAACACCTACCCTATTGATATTTTCGACAAAAATGGCGTAAAAGTGGCTTCGGTTATGAATGAAATATATTTGCGAAATTTAAATTTTACAGACAATGCAGGTATTAATGAATGATAATGTATTTTTAAAAAAGGGGTTTAAAATATCAACAGACAAACATTTACTTGATCTGGAAATGATATATAATTATTTACATGGTGAATCCTATTGGTCAAAAGGAATACCTGTCGAAAAAGTTCATATATCTATTGAAAATTCCATATGTTTTGGTGTGTATAAAGATGACAAGCAGGTTGGCTTTGCCAGAATAATAAGTGATAATGCCACTTTTGCTTACCTTTGTGATGTATTCATCTTAAGAGATTACAGGGGGCAAGGCTTATCAAAATGGTTAATGCAAACTATTTTAGCCCATCCTGATCTTCAGGGGTTGCGGCGGTGGGTGCTTGCAACCGGTGATGCACATGGGCTTTACAAGCAATTCGGATTTACACAGATCAATAATCCCGAAATATGGATGTCGATTTATACACCTTTTAAAACTGACCAGGAGAAAGCGAAAAAATGAATATCAAAAAGCAGATTTTTGAGGGAGAAGGTGTATCGCTCGATTTTAAAAAAACTATTTCAAGTTGTGAAAAAATTGCACGAACTATGGTATCATTCGCCAATAATAAAGGCGGACGATTGTTCATTGGTGTGGCTGATGACGGCACGATCAAGGGAGTAAAATCTGAAGATGAGGAACGGTATATGATTACCAGGGCCGCTCATTTTTTTTGTAAACCAGCCCTTGAGCCAATATTTGAAGAAATTTATCTTGATGACAAATTAGTGCTGGTTGTCGACACTCCCGAAAGTACAATGAAGCCTCATTATTCATTAGCCGAAGATGGTAAATGGTGGGTATATGTACGTGTGAAGGATAAAAGCGTATTGGCAAGCAAAATTGTGGTTGATGTGCTCAAACATTCGTCGAATGATAAAGGAGTATTAATTGAATATTCCGCGAATGAAAAAGTCCTACTGGAATATCTTGAAAAATCAACCCGGATAACCGTTAAGGAGTTTTGTATACTACTTAATTTAACGCGAAAACGCGCACAACGTATATTGGTTGACCTGATATTATCCGGAATCATCCGTATTCATACTACTGAAAAAGAGGAATATTATACTGCTGTTTAATATCAGAGATTAGTATTGACATCATTATTCTATTCCATTCAAATGAAAAACCTGTACCATAAATATAAACCACATTATAATAGTAATCTAAAACTTGCTGTACCGGTTGTAATATCACAACTCGGGCATACCTTAGTGCAAACTTCTGATAGTGTTATTGTAGGTCACTTTGCCGGTACCGTGAGTTTGGCAGCAGTATCATTAGTGAACAGCATTTTTGTTTTGCCCATGGTGATAGGTTTGGGCCTGTCCTATGGTTTAACACCGCTTATAGCCCAGCACAACAGCCGAAAAGAGCTTGCAGCTTGCGGACGTTTATTGTCAAACAGTTTGTTCATAAATGTTATTAGCAGCATTATTCTTTTTTCATTTTTATATTTTGGATCAGTATATATTTTAAACCATTTACATCAATCACCAGAGGTTGTGACGCAGGCTAAGCCATTCTTGTTTTTGTTGGGTTTGTCAATTATCCCGATGATGATTTTCAATACCTTTAAGCAATTTGCCGAAGGCCTGGGGTTTACTAAACAAGCCATGATCGTCTCAATAACGGGCAACGTACTCAATATATGCCTTGGGATAGTTTTTGTAAAAGGTTTATTCGGCGTAGCGCCAATGGGTATTCGCGGAGTTGGATACAGTACACTTATCGACCGTTGTTTAATGGCTATTGTAATGGCTTTTTATATTTTCAAGTCTGAAAAATTCAAAAAATATCTAAAAGGTTTCGCTATTAAAAGTATCAGGTATATCAGCAGTTTACAAGTACTGAAAATTGGCGCACCTGTGGCATTGCAATATTTTTTTGAATTAAGTGCCTTTAGCGGGGCTGTAATAATGATAGGTACTATTGGCCATGTGCAACAAGCCGCGCACCAGGTTGCTATTAGTTTGGCATCCATAACTTATATGATATCGAGTGGAATTGCTGCCGCCGCAGCGATACGGTCAGGCAATTACTTTGGTGTAAAGGATCATCATGGATTAAGGTTATCTGCCGTATCTAACTATCATATTGTAATCGTTTTTATGTGTGGTACAGCCTTGTTGTTTAGTTTAGGAAATCACATTCTTCCATATATTTACACTTCAGATAAACAGGTTATAGCTATTGCATCACAGTTACTTATAATCGCAGCTGTGTTTCAATTGTTTGATGGTGCGCAGGTTGTAGGGCTTGGAATTTTGCGCGGTATGGGCGATGTTAATATTCCGACAATTATTACCTTTTTAGCTTATTGGGTAGTTGGCTTGCCTGTAGGTTATTACCTGGGACTTTATTTAAATTGGGGTGTGAAAGGTGTTTGGTATGGCCTGGTACTTGGGTTAATCGTATCTGCTGTATTACTATTTTTCCGTTTTCAGTTTATGAGTAAAAAATATCAGTACACAACAGCATAGTTTAGTGTATTAGAAATAAAGCTGATTAGCAATGCGGAAAGTATTGCAGTGTGCCTCAACAATATCTTTAATTTGTGGTGAATATCCCCCTCCCATGCTTACTTGCACCGGGATTTTATACTTGATACATTGTTCAAATACAAATTGATCTCGCATTTTACAAGCTTCGCGAGTCAATGCCAGTTTTCCCAGTTTGTCAGACTCCAGCACATCAACGCCAGCCAGGTAAAATATAAAATCGGGTTTTTGTTGTTCTATTAATTTGGGCAGATGATTAAAAAGAAGATTGAGATAATCATCATCAATTATTCCATCCGGCAATGGAATGTCGAGATCAGATTTCTCTTTTCTGAATGGAAAATTATTAGCACCATGCATCGAGAAAGTAAATACCCGCGGTTCATTTTCAAATATTTGAGCCGTGCCATTACCTTGGTGAACATCTAAATCGATTATTAAGATAGATGAAGCTAACTTATTATCCAATAAATAATTAGCTGCCATTGCCTGGTCATTTAATAGACAGAATCCTTCGCCCCAGTTTGTGCCTGCATGATGGGTGCCGCCAGCAATATTAAATGCGATGCCATTTTTAAAAGCATAGTGACAGCCATCAATTGTACCCTTGCCAATCCTTATTTCGCGTTCAATTAATTGCGCGGATAAAGGAAATCCTATACGTCGTTGTTCTCTGGACGCTAATGTTAGATCACGCAACTGTTTCCAATAATCTAAATCATGCGTTAATAAAATGGTTTCCTCGTCCATGAGTCCGGGCGAAAATAGATTTTCACTCCTGATCACGCCTTCATGCAGTAACTGAGCAGGTATTAGCTCATATTTAAGCATCGGAAAACGGTGTCCTTCGGGCAAAGGGTGGGCATATATTGGATCGTAAACTATTTTAAGCATTAAATAATGCGTTATAAGCTGAGTTGTTTAATTGCACTACACAGAATACCGACCGCATCAAAAACATCTTTAAACGAATTGTAAAGCGGTACAGCGCTTAGTCTTATTACGTTCGGTTCGCGCCAATCTCCAATTACGCCGTTGTCGGTTAAATAATTGAAAATTTCTTTTGCGTTTTTATTGCAGATAATAGAAAGCTGGCAACCCCGTTCCTGTTGGTTTTTAGGTGTTATTATTTTGAAGATCTCGGAACCATTATTCTTGTTGATCTCATTAATAAGATATTCCATATAACCGGTTAATGCTTCGCTTTTAGAGCGTAAAGCCTCTATTCCACCAGCTTCAGCAAATATATCAAGTGCAGCTTTATGCAGTGTCATTAGCATTATTGGAGCTGTGCTTACCTGCCAGCCATCGGCACCTTGTTCGGGTTGAAAGCCGGGTGCCATTAAAAAGCGCTTATCTTGTCGGTATCCCCACCATCCGGCAAAACGGTTCAGTGTATTATCATCAAAGTGTTTTTCATTAACAAAGATTCCGCTTATACCACCCGGGCCTGAATTCATGTATTTATAAGAACACCAGCATGCAAAGTCAATATCCCATTCATGTAGTTTAACAGGTACGTTACCGGCTGCATGAGCTAAGTCGAAACCGACAATAGCACCAACTTTATGGGCAGCCTTTGTAATAGCATGCATATCAAAAAACTGACCTGTATAATAATTTATCCCGCTAAATAATGATAAAGCCAGTTCTTCAGCATTTGAATTGATGATGTCAATAATATCTTCGGTTCTTAAAGTGTACTCACCTTCTCGAGGGAATACTTCAATTATAGCATCTTTAGGGTCGTAGCCATGAAATTTTACCTGACTCTCAATAGCATATATGTCTGACGGGAAAGCGCCGCCCTCCATTATTATTTTATATCTTTTATTAATTGGCTTATAGAAGCTTACCATTAATAAATGAAGATTTACTGTAAGTGAATTCATCACTGTTACTTCATTTTCTTTTGCCCCAACTATTGATGAAAGCGTGCCTGTAAGTTGTTTATGGTAAGCTAACCAGGGATCATTGCCATTAAACCAGCCTTCTACACCAAATTCATGCCATGAGTTAAGCTGGTTGCTAATATATTCTTTTGCAGATGCGGGTTGCAGGCCAAGAGAATTGCCACATAAGTAAATTGCATCATGCCCGTCATGCTGCGGGATCAGGAACTTGCTTCGAAAATCTTTAAGAGCATCCTGTTCATCTAACTGGAGTGCAAAGGCTAAATTATTTTGATAATTCATCCGCCAATATTACAAAAAAGAGAAATGAGATTTATTATTTATTGGGTTTGCTCACATAAGGATTGCCCTTAACATAGAAGCGATAAGGTAATAAAGCATCCTCGCCAGCATAGGCTACTCCAATTCGAGGCACAGCTGCTATAGCTTCATTCGGGAAGATTAAGCCCCTATCTTCGATCCATAAAACATCACTTTGCAAGCTAATGGCATTGATGTTACGAGATATACCTAAAGCCTTAGCTACCGAGCCCGGGCCCGAAGTGATGGTTGGTTTTAAGGAGATCATGTTTCGGCGGTAAAGCATTATGTCTAATCCTTCCGTGGGTTGTATGGCGCGGATAAGTATGGCATGCGGCTGGCCTTCAACAGAAGTTACCACATTAAACATTTCATGAATACCATAACACAGATATACATAAGATATGCCTCCCTGCATAAACATGGTTTTAGTTCGGGGGGTTATTCTATTGCCATAAGAATGTGATGCTTTATCAATTATTCCATTATATGCTTCTGTTTCAACAATATAACCACCGGTAGTTATACCATCAATGCAGGTAAATAAATACTTACCAAGCAGGTCTTTACTTAGGTGTAAAACATCCTGACTGAGATAATAAGATTCTGGAAGCTTCACTTTTTAAGTATATTTTTTAATAATTTATTGATCTCTTTTGCCCGATTATATACCATAATATGTGTACCGCCTTTTAGCAATATTGCATTTTTAATGTTCTTATAAGGGAATACCAAATCCTTATCACCATGAATATGGTACACATTAGGCGGAATTGTTTTGTTTTCCCATTTCAAAACAGCACCCATAGCCCATTTCATGAATACAGGCGACGAATTTTTGATCATGTCATTAAGAAGCCATGCATCTGCATCGGTCATTTTACCAAAGATTGGTTTGATCATAAAGCCAACAGAGGTAAATAGTTTTTTAGGGAATAATTTAAAAACCGGCAGGTTTCTGAATACCTTAAAATAACCCGGGGCTTCATCGCTGGTTTTAATGCTTGATATAAGAATGGTCTTGTTGAGTTTTACGATCTTTGAAATTTCAATAGCCAACATACCGCCCATTGAGGTGCCTATTACAATTGATCTGTCAACTATATTATATTGATAAATAAGTTTTTGTGCATAGGTTTTTAAAGTATCTGTTTGGTTCGGTTCTATCCAATCAACGGGAATAACTTCATATCCTGCGGGTATATCAGTGTTGTTATACAGTCGGGTATCGGCACCTAAGCCAGCTATTAAAAATACGGTGCTCATTTAAAAGTTTACCAACTTTATAATTTGTTCAAGGTATAGAGCATCTGTCTGGTCAAAATACGCCAGATGTTCGCTATCCACATCAAGAACACCTACTACCTCGTTATTGCTGAACAACGGTATCACAATTTCAGACCGGGATAATGAGCTGCAAGCTATATGGCCGGGAAATTCGTCAACATCATTTACGATCAGCGTTTCGGCGTTTTGCCATGCTGTGCCACAAACACCTTTGCCCATAGCAATGCGCGTGCAGGCTACAGGACCCTGGAAAGGCCCTAAAACAAGTTCATTATTCTTCACCATATAGAAACCAACCCAAAACCATTTAAATTGTTCCTTTAAAGCGGCGCATATATTAGCCAGGTTTGCAATTAAATCGTCCTCACCTGTTAATAGCGCTTCAATTTGTGGGATCAATGATTGGTATTGAGCTGTCTTATCGGCCGTTTGTATTATGGTTAAATCTTCTGCCATACCACAAAAGTAAGAATGAAGTATTACAATTAAATAAGACAAATCTCATATTTAATCTTTTATTTCGCATCAATGATTGTAAGTCTTACTATCGTTCGTTACCGTAAAGCGTTTATACCCATTGCATTGTTAGCTATGGCTGTACATAGGTTACCTATGTGGTTGCAAAAGAGCTGCACATTTTGGAAATTATTGGGCAGCGGGCGCAATGGTACTTTTGATCTAAACCCCGACTGGCAAAAATGGGGACTACTAGCTGTTTGGGATAGTCGGGAGGATTTTGACAGGTTTAATGAGCGATCATTTATAGCCAGTTGGTGGAATAAATTGACCATTGAACGTTGGACTATATTATGTTCACCATTACAAAGTCATGGCAAATGGGATGATTATGAGCCTTTTGGGAGCCCGGATATTAAAAATCATACCGGCCCTATTGCTGTGCTAACTCGTGCTACGATCAGATTGAGTCGACTAAAAAACTTTTGGGCGAATGTAGATAGTGTGGCTAATTTGATGGCTGGTGCCCCGGGATATATAACTTCTTTTGGCATTGGAGAAGCACCTGTTTACAGGCAGGCTACATTTTCGATATGGAAAAGTATTGATGATGTGAAAGCATTTGCCTATGCTTCGAAAGAGCATGTTGAGGTTATAAAGAAGACACGCGATGAGAAATGGTATAGCGAAGAGCTCTTTGCCCGCTTTAAACCCGTTGCCAGTTTTGGTACTATAAATGGTAAAAATCCTTTAGATGGAATTGATTTTTAAATAAATAATTATGCGAATAATAGCTGAACTACCTCATCCTGAATTTAAAATATCTATCCTTAATATGAACCAAAAATTCATCATTAAGATAGAGCAGGGCACACTTGAGCAAAGTTATAAAATACCCGAAATGGATTTGACTGGAGGTGTAAACAGTGTATTTGAATTGCTTGACGAGTCTTTTTTGAAGACTGTGGCTAATCGATTTGCGGAAATGCGTAAAGATTTTAAAGACACTTATTTCAGGTACAATTACTAATGATAAAATTTATAAGTTTATGATTATCATAGTTATATAAATATTAATATATACAAACAGAATTTTATTTGGGACTTGTGAAACCAAATTTACCCCTATTTCATGCCTGAATAAGCTGGAATTTATGCAGGCAATAGATCGCAATACCAAAATCCCATACGTTTTTTATTGTCGTTGCTAATACAACTATCATCAACATTTTTTGGAGCGTTATATTCTTTGAATATCTTTTCGCCTGTTTTATATTTTATCTCTTTTGAAAATATTGGGCCCTTAAATGCAAAGGTGTGAAACTCTCCGTTTTCACCACATACATCGACACTGGCAGGTAAGCCTGCGATAAGTTCATCGCTTATCTCCTTCCCTGCTATGTTGCCCAATGGCTCTTGGGTGCAGGCTATAACGGTGCCGAATCCTAAATCTAAAAATTCATTGATCAGTTTATGGGTATCGCGTTTCCATAAAGGATAGATGCCAGTCATACCCACTTCGGCTAATCGCTCATCGCGATATTTTTTAAGATCTTCCAGGAAAATATCCCCAAATATGGAATGGGTAATACCTTCTGTTTTAAATTTTATTAAATGCTTGAGCATGATCTCATCGTATTCCTTCATCCCGGGCATTTCGGGCAACCTTATCTGATATAAAGGAATACCAATACTTTCAGCTTGCTTAATAAGTAGCTCGACACGGACACCATGCATGGATATTCTGTCGACCGAGTCATTAACAGTTGTAACCAGGTATTTGATATTTAATTCCGGATTTTTAAGACAATGGTATAAAGCGAGCGAACTGTCTTTACCACCGCTCCAGTTAAATATGCAATTTTTCATTTATTCAATAATTCATTAACTATTAATGGTATACCAATAGTTGCTTTTTCGGGTATCTTAATAACGTTATCATGTGATACAAAAGGAATATTAGGATCGATAATATACTTGGTTACGTTACAGGGCACATAGTTAATAAGCCCGGCAGCGGGATATACAGCTAATGAGGTGCCGGTTAAAATAAACAGATCAGCATCGGCACAAATTAAGACTGCTTTCTCAATCATGGGCACAGGTTCGCCAAACCATACCACATGGGCGCGCAACGGTGAACCTAATTCACAAACCTCATCCATACCTAACTTCCAACCATCTATCGGATATGTCAGTTCGGGATCAATGCTCGACTGTGAGCGGGTAATTATGCCATGTAGGTGAATTACATTAGTTGAGCCTCCCCTTTCATGCAGGTCGTCAATATTTTGGGTGATAACGGTTACCTCATACTTTTTTTCTAATCGAGCCAAAGCATAATGTGCGGCGTTGGGTTGCGCATGTAACACATCCTTACGCCGCATATTATAAAAGTCCTGAACTAATTTAGGATTCCATTCCCAAGCCTGTGGAGTAGCTACATCTTCAATATTGTATCCCTCCCATAGCCCATCGCTATCTCTGAAGGTTTTTAAGCCACTCTCAGCACTTATTCCTGCACCGGTTAGTACAACTACCTTTTTCATAATTGACTCATTTGTACATCAAATGCTATCTGTTGCAATTACACTCCAGTCGTCAGTTCCATGTCCCTTTTCAATCCAATGATCCATTTCAGTTGCAATTGCAGGAACAATAGCCAGTTTTGTGTCACCCAATTTTGCAGCATCAATCATTAAACCAGCATCTTTACGTGCCATGTTTAGCTCCCACGAGGCTTGTTTAAAGTTTCCTGTTGCCATTCTTTTAAGTCGTGCAGGCATCATTGCCGCTGGATTCCAGGAATCAAATAACGCTGATACATCACTGGAAGAAATATTCAAAGCTTTAGCCAGAGAAAGTGTATCTGAAATACCTGCCGTAAGTGTTAAAAGGAAAAGATTACCGATAAGCTTCATCCCCGCAGCCTTACCTTCTTCGGGCCCAAAGTTGATAACATTTCCAGTCATTTTTGATAATTCAGGCTTAACTTTTTCAATAACAGATTGATCGCCGGATACCATCATATTACCGGTGCTTTCCAATGCATTTTGCGGACCCATAAATACAGGCGCATGTAAGTAAGTATAACCTTTATTTTTCCATTCGGCTGTGCGCTCAATAGCTCCTTTTGCTGATGTAGTTGTATGGTCAATAATGATAACACCTGGTTTAAAACCTTTGCGGGCCATTGCCAATACTTCATTTACCGTGTCATCATCCTTAAGGGTGATATGGATAACATCCGCTCCTTTTACGGCATCCTCAACATTATCAAATGCTTTGGCTCCGAATGCTTCCAGTGCTTTTGCTTTGCTTGCTGTTCTGTTCCATACCTGTACCTGATCTCCTTTTTGGATCATCGCTCTTACAAAATTGGAGCCTAAAAGCCCCATTCCCAAAAATGCTTTCATAGATTTGTTATTTTATAATGATAAATACTTTTTGCTGTTAAAGAAAAAGCCGCTTCATATGTTTATGAAACGGCTTTTTCTATTTGATCTATTTATTTAAACAGCCAATTCTTTTTTGCTACGCAATATAGTGTATTTGCTTTGTGCAAGTTCAAATCCACCGAATAATATGGCCCCGTATATAGCATCTGCAATCAACATGTTTTTTTCAAACGGTAAGGCAGCAATTAACGATTGGCCATAGCCTGCTAATGTATGCGGATAAAATGTACCGTATAAAAAAGGAAGGTCAATAATTAACCAGTGTACACAAACTGATGCTACTGAAGCAATGGCAACATTAGCTACATTCACTTTTTTAATCAGGCTACCAATAAATACCATTATAGCAAAAGTTAGATAAACCCATGCAGAACCGCTGTACCAAAATACCAGTTTTGATGTATATAAATAGTTGATAGCAATATCACTTAAAAATAAGGTCAATAACACTACTGTATAAGCTTTCCATTTATCGGTAAAATAAGCCCCGCCAAATAAGGCAATTGCTCCAACAGGAGTAAAATTACTTAATGATTTATACTCATAGCTTACAAAGCGCAATGCAATGGCAGCTAAAATCATTAAAACGAGTACAATATTACGTGTGTTTATTTTTTGTAGTGACATAGTCGAAATTATAAAAAGTAAAATTAGTTATTTATATCATTTAATAAAATGATATTACAAGCTATTACTTCTTAAGCAAAGCAATCTTTCCGGGGTTTACACCCACTGTTGTGCTATATTCCAGTTTACCGGTTTTGTCAAATACATATACTGAGCCATTTGATGTATAATTCTTAGCGTCTGAAACAAAAACTTCACCTGAAGTTGCATCGGCAGTAATAGTAAAAGGTGTAGTAATTGCCGTACCGTCAGAAATGAAATTTGATTTAGTTATTGCCTGTGTTGTAGTATTGTAAACACCTACCCCTCCTTCGTTGGTAATAAAATAAGCATTGCTTCCTACTACAGTAAATACACCTGCATCAAAATTGGCTTGTGATTTTACTACATCTGTATTATCATCAATTATTGCCAGGCTTGATGGTATGGTGCCATAATTTCCTGCTGATAATACATAAACATTGCCGTTTGCATCAGCTGTAATATCCTGTGGATTAATTACAACAGTTAATGTTTTAGTTACTGTTGCTGTTGTAGGATCAATTACAGAAACAGTATTGTCATAATTAGGATAATTTAAACCACCTGAATTGGCTACATAAATTTTGCCATTAGCTACGGTAAGTTGTTCAGGATAACTGCCAACTGTAATGTTTTGAGTGATTGCTAATGTAGCAGTATCGATTACCGCTACAGTGCCATCGTAAGAGGTTACATAAGCATTGCCTTTATAAAAGGCTATATCGCGCGGTTCACGGGCCACGGTACCAGTAAACATTTTTATTTGTTTAATAGATTTTGCTGTATTAGGATCTACTACTTCAATAGTGCTTGAAACATTGACAACAATATACATTTTTGAGCCATAAATCTCAATATCATTACCAGTATCACCTACGCCACGACCATTTGCAGATAGAAATATATCGGAGATAGGTTGTTTGGTGGTATAACTGTAGAATGACAGGCTGCTGTTGTCATCATTTTGTAGCCCTTGGTTTAATGTATAAAACCCATCGGTAACAGGTGTAACAACAGGGGTCACATTTTTATCCTTATGGCAAGATGCCAATATAAATAACAAAGCTACTGCTGTAAATAAAGTACTTAGTTTTAAATTTTTCATATTCGTATTTGTTAAATTGTTATTTGAAATGAGAGAATAAATGATCTGCCGGGCATAGGGAAACTACGTACAACCTCATAACTTTCGTCAAAGAGATTATTTATATGGCCAGAAATTACTGCCGGTAGTTTGTCGATTTGAAATTTATAAATAAGCGATAGATCACTCACACCATAACCATCAATATAATTTGCATGGTCGCTATTACTTAAAAAGTATCGGGATGAGGATAATAGTTGATTATAATACAATCCGATGTGATTGTAATCAACCCCGGTATTTAGCGCAAATATATTTTTAGGTGTGTACGGTATTTGATCGCGATAATAACTATCACCTGGGTTGGTTACATCAATAGCATATTGGTAGGTATAATTTATAGATAACACACCACGCCAGCCATCAAAAGTTTGAGTTTGAGTTTTTAAAGCAGCGTCGGTCCCTTCCATCCTAACGTTGCCCAAGTTAATTATAGATGAGATCACAGGATTTTGATTAGGTATAGCTACGATTTTGTTAGTTATGGTATTGTAATAACCATCCGCGGTAAAAGTGATGTAGTCAAGAAAATCATTTAACGCTTTTCTGTATGTAAAGCCTAAGTCGTATTGTTTGGCAAATTCTGGTTTCACGTTCCTGCTTACTCCATTTAATGCAAAATAATACTGTTCATCAAGCGTTGGTTCGCGAAAAATATCTTTATAGAATGCTCTTAGTAATATATCCGGACTTTTAAATGGCTGAAATGTAGCCATTAATGTGGGCGATAGAACGGATTTTGCAGCCGTGGGTTTACCTGCTTTAACCTGCTCAGTTACATAAGTGTCTAATAAGTTACCCTCAAAGAGCCATTTCTGAAGTGTAAGCTTGCTTACCAGTACATTTAACAATGTAAACCTGGTGGGATAAGCATACTCATATGCATTAGCACCCAAACTACTAAACGAAACATCCGTTGCGTAGGAAGCTTCCCAGTTTGATGTAAGATGGTAAGCTAATGCAGCGGATTGATAAAATTCACGCTGATTGTATCTATCATCGATTATTAAATCTCCAGGCGCATCATTATCAAGATAACGGATATTCTCCTGTGACAATTTTGTATTCAATAGCAATTTTAAACCATTATTCCAGGTGTGCTCATATCCTGATTGTAAAAATATATTCTTATTCCAGAGCCGTTCATCCGAATAAGGATTATAATCAATTACTGCTCCGGGTAAGCCGCGATCTGAATTATAATAGTTGATGTGAAGATTGAATTTATTACTATCGTTTTTAGCCCAATATAAAGCACCATCTACCTGCTGGTCACTTACATCAGTATTTGTACGTGTTTGTAATGTGTCTGATCCATCATTAGTGTTTTTAAATTTATAATGACCATTAGCATTTTCCAGATAGCTATTAATAGCGAATGACCATGTATTGCTAATACGCTGCTCCCATTGTAAATAAGGATTGATCAATCCAAAAGATCCGGCATTCATCCCGGCGAGAATTTGATAAGGTTTATTAGCAGTTAGGTTTGGTTGTATTGTTTTTATAGCGATAACACTTGCCGAGGCGAATGAACGTGCGGCGGCTAAAATATCATCTGGCTGTGCATTATACAGCGTTACTTGCTGTACACCATTTAAATTAAGTTTGCTCAGATCTATCTGGCCATTCTCAGCATCGTTTATTTCAATTCCATCATATAAAATTGCGGTATGGTTTGCGCCAAAGCCACGTACTGAGACAGTTTTAAAACCACCAATACCTCCATAATCTTTAATATTTACACCAGCAAAATCGCGAATAGCATCGGCAACGGTAAGTGCGTTGTAGCGGTCGAAATCATTTGAGGAAATGGATTGCGATGGAGTAACAGTTTGTACTTTAGGTATTGATGAAGTTGAAACATTAACTTCTTTAAGGTTTTTTGTAGTATCTTTTTTTTGTGCGAATAAGTGCAACGGCAATAGTAAAAGCAACAATAAACATTTGGGTTTGCACCAAAAACGTTTAATAAGATGTTGTACAATTGTTGCCATGTTCTGCGAGTTTAATTCACAGCTACAATAAGGAAAAAATCAAAAATGAAAATACACTATAGAAGAGCATTCACATTCAAGCTTCAATCCCCGAAAGCTGTGAATAATAATTGCTCTGGCAGGTCTTCTGACTTACTCCCCTTAGTTCTGTCTTCCCACCCCGGGTGTATTTCGGGGCAGTGACCAATTGAATGAACTATGGTTATGGAGCTTACAGCTGCGGGACAGTTACAGATTTTCACTGTATTCCCTTTTAATTTCTAACGGTTTTATCCGTAAGAAAACCTAAAGCACTGCAAAAGTACAAGAAGAATTTATAACAACAAGTAAAGCCCTAATATTTATGCTGATGTTAAATTTATTACTAACAAATTACAAACTTTGTACGTTACAAGAGGTTATATAAACGTATAATTTATATCATGACAAATAAAGTATTAATACTGGCACCAGAAGACCAGGAATCAGAACCTAATTACGTTAATTTAAAATTGCCTGAGCGTTATATCTCTATCGCCGGAGGCGTAAAGCTTGGTATTTCAGGCTTAAAAAACATTTTTTCGAGCCCGTTTACAAGTATTCTAAAACTGGGAGCAAGCGGCTACCTGTTAAATCGTGGCATTACCGGCCATTGTGAATTATATGCCCAAGTTGATAAACATATGGTTGATCCGATTAATATAAATATCCGTTCATCATTTGTTATTCACAAACCACGAAAGGAAGTTTATGCTTTTTGGCGGAGGTTTGATAATTTACCATTATTTATGAGCCATCTTAAAAGTGTTGAATTATTGAATAATGATCATTCGCGCTGGGTGATGCGTTTGCCAATTGGTGTTGCAAGCATAAGTTGGGAAGCTGAAGTTGTTATGGACAAACCAGATGAAATGATCGGCTGGAGCTCATTGCCTGGTTCAATCATCAACAATTCAGGCAAAGTACGCTTTCGGGATACTCCCGATGGCGAAGGCACACGTGTAGATATAGTAATAACCTATCGCCCACCTGTAGGCAGTGTAGGTGCAAGCATAGCCCGTGTTTTTAATCCTGTATTTAAAAACATGGTTGAAAAGGATGTGAAAAACTTTAAATACTATATGGATATTGATTATGCTACAGATAGCATAAATTATATTTAAGCAGTCTGAACCGAAATTGGTGGAATTAATAAATTTATAGAATTCCGGTTCAGATTCTTTTACAAACAAAAAAAGACCCACATGTAAATGCGGGTCTTTTTTAATATGGAGTTACTGTAGTTTATTTTACAGCGTCAACAACTGCTTTGAAAGCATCTGGATGATTCATTGCTAAATCAGCTAAAACCTTACGGTTTAAACCAATGTCACTTTTAATCAATTTACCCATTAATTGTGAGTAAGAAATTCCATGCTGACGAGCACCTGCGTTGATACGTTGTATCCATAATGCTCTGAATTCTCTTTTCTTGGTTTTACGGTCGCGGTAAGCGTACTGTAAGCCTTTTTCTACTGTGTTTTTGGCAACGGTATAAACCTTGCTTCTTGAACCCCAATAACCCTTGGCGAGGTTCATTACTTTTTTCCGGCGTCTTCTCGACGCGACTGCGTTAACTGAACGTGGCATTTTTTGTCGTTTTTGGTAGTGAGTGTCTCAATTTTTCAGAGAACTTTAATACTCTAATACCTGGTTTAAAAATTTGTTAATTACTTCCCGATACAAAGCATACGTTTAACGTTACCCATATCCGCATCAGAAACTAAGCTGGTGTTGGTAAGGTTACGTTTACGTTTGGTCGACATCTTTGTTAAGATGTGGCTTTTGTATGCGTTCTTTCTTGCAATTTTACCGGTTCCAGTAAGCTTAAAACGCTTTTTTGCACTGGAATTGGTTTTCATTTTTGGCATAACCGTGTTTATATATATGTATTTAATTAATTCATTGTTGTGAGTTGTGTGAGTTGTGTGAGTTGTGAGTTTTTATACTTTCAACCTTAAACTTTCAACTTATAACTAACCTACTTCTTAGCTCCTTTTGAGGCTACGGTTAAAAACATCCGTTTCCCTTCAAGTTTTGGTAATTGCTCTACTTTACCTACTTCTTCTAAAGCTTGTGCAAAACGCAGCAGTAATATTTCCCCCTGCTCTTTGTACACAATTGCACGGCCCTTAAAGTGGACGTAAGCTCTTACTTTTTCGCCGGCTTCCAAAAACTTAATAGCATGCTTTAATTTAAATTCAAAGTCATGGTCATCAGTATTCGGTCCGAAACGGATCTCTTTGATGACGGTTTGCTTGGCATTGCTTTTTATCTCCTTTAGTTTTTTCTTTTGCTCGTAAACAAACTTGTTATAGTCTGTTACTTTACAAACGGGTGGAACCGCATTAGGAGAAATTTCAACGAGGTCAAGCTCTTGTTCCTGAGCAATAGCTAACGCATCACGCAGTGAAAAGATACCTTGCTCCACATTGTCACCCACAAGGCGCACTTCGGGAGCTTTTATAAATTGATTAATGTTGTGTTCAGCTTCTTTTTTCTTAAAAGGAAGCCTTGGTCCTCTATTGAAAGGTTTGTTTAATGCCAAGTTATACTGTTATTTCTTTAATTATCTGTTGCTTAAATTCTTCAATGCTCATACTTCCCAAATCGCCCTGACCATGTTTACGAACTGAAACCAGCCCTTCGGCAGTTTCTTTTTCTCCCACAATCAGCATATAAGGGATTTTTTTGACTTCAGCATCGCGTATTTTTCGTCCGATCTTTTCGTCCCTGAAATCAATAAGCCCGCAAATATCAGAATCTTTTAACGATTCTGAAAGTTTTTTTGCATAATCTTCATATTTTTCAGATATCGGCAGTATTACAAACTGCTCCGGCGATAGCCAAAGCGGGAAATTTCCGGCACAATGTTCTATTAATACAGCTACAAAACGCTCTAATGAACCAAACGGTGCACGATGGATCATTACCGGGCGATGTTTTTGATTATCACTACCAGTATATTCCAGTTCAAAGCGTTCAGGTAGATTATAGTCAACTTGTATGGTACCTAGCTGCCATTTTCTGCCTAAAGCATCTTTCACCATGAAGTCAAGCTTAGGGCCATAAAAAGCTGCCTCGCCATATTCAACTACGGTTTTCAATCCTTTTTCGTCAGCAGCTTCAATTATAGCGGATTCAGCAAGGGCCCAGTTTTCATCGGTACCTATGTATTTTGCTTTGTTTTCGGGGTCGCGTAGTGATACCTGCGCAGTATAATCATCAAAGCCTAATGCTTTAAATACATATAATACAAGGTCAATCACTTTCATGAACTCTTCCTTCACCTGGTCGGGGCGACAAAATAAGTGTGCGTCATCCTGAGTAAAGCCACGCACACGGGTTAAGCCATGCAGCTCGCCGCTTTGCTCATAACGGTAAACAGTACCAAATTCAGCCAGACGAACCGGCAGGTCTTTATACGAGCGTGGTTTTGTTTTGTATATTTCGCAATGGTGAGGGCAATTCATTGGTTTTAAGAAAAACTCCTCTCCTTCCTGTGGTGTTTTTATAGGCTGAAATGAATCAGCGCCATATTTTTCATAGTGACCTGAAGTAACATATAAATTTTTATGCCCTATATGAGGTGTAATTACTTGCTCATAACCAGCCTTAGCCTGTGCTTTTTGTAGGAAATTAACCAAACGCTCGCGCAAAGCGGTTCCTTTAGGTAACCATAATGGTAAACCCATGCCCACTTTTTCAGAAAAAGCAAACAGTTCCAATTCCTTACCTAATTTGCGGTGATCGCGTTTTTTAGCTTCTTCAATCAGGTGCAAATAGTCGGTTAATTCACTTGCTTTAGGGAATGTTACTCCGTAAATGCGTGTTAACTGTTTACGGCTTTCGTCGCCGCGCCAGTAAGCACCGGCAACACTCATTAGCTTAACAGCTTTTATGAAACCTGTGTTTGGAATATGCGGGCCGCGGCACAGATCGGTAAAATTACCTTGAGAGTAAAATGTTATTGAGCCATCAGGCAGATCTTTGATCAGATCAAGCTTGTATTCATCACCTTTCTCGGTAAAATATTCAATTGCATCGGCTTTGCTAACGGGTTTGCGGATAAATTCTTCACGGGTTTTAGCCAGTTCGATTATTTTATCTTCTATTTTCTTGAATTCATCCGAAGAGAATTCACGGTCGCCGAAATCAACATCGTAATAAAAACCTGTTTCAATAGCAGGGCCTATTCCGAATTTTGTTCCGGGATAAAGCGCTTCCAAAGCCTCGGCCATTAAGTGCGCTGATGAATGCCAGAAGGTTGACTTACCTTGTATATCATTCCAAGTTAATAGCTTTACTTTGGCATTATGCTCAATTGGGCGACTTGCATCCCAAACCTGTCCGTCAACCTCGGCTGCTAATACATTGCGTGCTAAACCTTCGGAAATAGATTGTGCTATTTGTGCGGAATTGATGCCCTTATCGTATTCACGAACGGAGCCATCGGGAAGTGTAATATTAATCATCTACAACTATGATTTATTTTTTATGAAAATTGATGGATAAATCACCTACAAAGTGATCTGTTATTTAATGCAAATTTACGATTAATATTCGAGATTAGTAATAGTTACGCAACTGGAACATTTTACATAAGATTAATGAAGGAAATAATTGCGAGAAATTCAATATTCTAAAAATCATCATTATCAGTCATTGTTTTATACAATGAGGCCATGGTATTATTTATAGTTATATTTAAACTTTCAAGCATCCTTGTAGCTTGTTTTTTATTGAAAGCCGCTGCAGATGCTGTTGGTTGACCAGTAAGTAAATTTACCATATCTTCCGGTGTTGTTTCCGTACCATCAATATTATAGTTTTTCGGTGCGATCAAGTGCATATTATACATCCTGATTCTATATTTACTATCCTTACAATCTATTTGAATAGTTAAAAAATTATTGAAGGGTATAACAGTGCTTACCGGGCCTTCCCAATTTACAATTTCCTTTCCTTTACCGACTATTTTGCCTGCTATTGAATCCTGAGCCAAAATATCCCTATCGCCTTTATAATGGGTAATAAACCATAATTGAGCGCTACTATATAAATCGGCCTTTGATTTACCAGGAGCATCAAATACTTTTTCATAAACTACTGCACCCTCACTAAACGGAATATGCAAGCCAACAGTATCTTTTTGTGCAAAAGCACCTTTAATAATAAAAAGGAATAGGAATGATAATAACAATGATTTTTTCATGTGATAGGTTTAAAATATTTATATAAATAAGATTAGATTTTGACCGAAAGGTTTAATTCACATCAGACATTTCCCCAGCCCTGCGCCAAAACATCAGCTAAGTGCATAGTTTTAATAGGAAGGTTATTTTTGTCGATATAGCTTTGCAGGTGCAATAAGCAGGAAGCATCGGTACTAATAATATATTCGGCATCTGCAGCAAGGGCATTATCAACTTTTTGCTGAGCCATTGCTGTTGAGATAGCATCGAACTTTACCGCAAATGTACCACCGAAGCCACAGCAGGTTTCATTATCTTTAAGATCAACCAACTCCAGCCCTAATACTTTTGATAATAATTGACGGGGTTCATTTTTGATCTTGCATTCCCGTAAGGCGCTGCAACTATCGTGATAAACAGCTCTGCCCTCCAATTCAGCGCCGAAATAATCGAATTGCAATATGTTTACCAGGAAATCAGACAATTCATATATATTGCCTTGTATACTTCTGCATTTGTTGTGCAGCGTGGTATTGGTAAAAAGATCGTTATAATAATTCTTTACCATACCGGTGCATGAGGCAGATGGAGTTACAATTACACTTTCCTCAGAAAAATCATTCAAAAACTTACTGCCTATTGTTTTAGCATCATCCCAAAAGCCTGCGTTAAAAGCGGGTTGACCACAACAGGTTTGCAATGGATTGTAGTTTACCGTACAACCTGCCTTTTCTAATAATTTAACCGTATTAAAAGCGGTATCCGGGTATAACTGGTCAACAAAACAAGGGACAAACAATTCTATCTTCATCGGCAGCTAAATTCGGAAAAAGTTTAGAGTAATAGTTAATATATCCTATTAATAAGCTAGAAATTAATTTACGCCGAACAATTTATTAAATAGTTACTACATCCGGATGTGGTGCAGTTGGCACATGTTTCAATTTCTTTTCAGCAAACATTAATGAGATCATTAAGATCAGTCCTACGACAAAAAATAAATCGAGTGTTAAAGCTGCGTCGCGCATTTCACCTGTCCATGCTTCAACACCTGCAAAGCAAAGCAAACCTACAACAATCGCGGATTTTTCAGTTACATCATAAAAGCTGAAAAACGAAGCCGTATCAGGAATATTCGGCGGCAGGTATTTTGAATAAGTGGAACGTGATATGGACTGCACCCCTCCCATCACTGCGCCCACCACTACCGCCGCTGCAAAAAACTGAGGTGCATTCTGTATAAAATATACCAATAGGCAAAGTACAGTCCATATAGACACCAGGCCTACCAATGTTTTTACGTTTCCATATTTGCCTGAACAAAGAGAGGTTAACCAAGCCCCTATTACACCTACCACCTGTACTATAAGTATGATTAAGATAAGTGTATTCTGATCCATACCCAGTTCTTTTGCCGCAAATTGAGCCGCTACTAACATAATAGTTTGCACACCTACTGAATAACAAAAAAACGAGGAAAGAAAGCGCCTCAATAAAGGCATAGTTTTCACCTTTTTAAAAACCTTTGCCAGTTCTTTAAATCCTCCTGTTAATACATTATAATTATGTTTGCCGGCATTTGGTTCGCCTTTAGGCAATAACCTGAATGGTATTATAGAAAATCCTATCCACCAAACAAATACCAGTAAGAATGATGTTCGTTCAGCTATGGCGTACTTATCACCATGCATGCCGAAAAAGTCGGGATAAGAAATTATAACAAGGCATATCAATTGCATAACTAAACTACCCACATACCCGTAAATAAATCCTTTTGCACTAACGCTGTCCTGCTTAGCTTCACTAGCTATTTGAGGCAAATAGGAATTATAGAATACAAAACCCCCACAATAGCCTATACAAGCTAAAGCATACAATATTAATGGTATTTCGAGCGAAGGTACAGGGCCATTGCCTGTAGCGACAAGAGGTTTAAAAAAGAACAGCCCTGCACATGACAACGCCCCGAGCCAAGTAAAAAATTGCAGATAGCGCCTTTTATTACCACGGTAATCAGCAATTGATGTTAATATAGGAAGCATTAGTACAACTGCCAGATAGGCAAGCCCCAAAACAAATATATCCAATACCCCATTAGCAAAATGAAAACCAAAAAAGGTAACCACATTATTTGTTTGTTTATTAGTGGTTATCCATATCCAATACGCCGGGAATATGGTTGAGGTGATCACCATATTATAGGATTGGTTAGCCCAATCAAACATACACCAGGCCCAGATGGTTTTTTTATTGTCTTTTGCTTCCATATATGGTCTAAAAATATATAAATTATGGTACTTGCAAAGAATTGACAGCGAAATTTATTATGCAGGATAATTGGTTATTTTTCTTAAATTTTAGGCATTGTTATAATTGTACTTAAAATAAATTGCAACTTAGGACCGGCATTTATGATGGATAATAATCAGCTTGAACTTAGAACTGTTAATGTAACCCGTTACGTAACCCCGTTGCGTGAAGGCGGCTCGCTGCCTGCTATTGCTGAAGCTGATGATGGATTTTTGTACGTGCTAAAATTTCGTGGTGCAGGTCAAGGCATTAAAGCTTTAATAGCTGAACTAATTGGTGGCGAGATTGCTCGCACTTTGGGTTTTAAAATCCCTGAACTGGTGTTCGCTAACCTTGATGAAGCCTTTGGCCGAACAGAGCCGGATGAGGAAATACAGGATCTGCTAAAGGCAAGTGTGGGGCTTAACCTGGCACTGCATTATTTATCAGGAGCTATAACTTTTGATGCAACTGTTACTAAAGTTGATGCAAATCTAGCTTCGCAAATTGTTTGGCTGGATTGCCTGCTTATGAACGTTGACCGTACGCCGCGAAATACCAATATGCTTATTTGGCATAAGGAATTATGGCTTATTGATCATGGGGCGGCTTTATATTTCCATCATTCGTGGCATAACTGGGAAGAACAAGCAAAGCGGCCATTCGTCCAGATCAAGGATCACGTGTTGTTGCCACTGGCAACCGAGTTAGATACTGTTGATAGTGAATTTCGTCCAATTTTGACCCAGCAACGTATCCGGTCAATTGTTAACCTGATACCCGATGAGTGGCTTATAGATGAGTTTGAATCAACAGAAGAGCACCGGGAAGCTTATGTCCAATTTTTGTTAATGCGTTTAGCAAATTCAAATATTTTTATAAACGAAGCGAAACATGCAAGAGAGAGCCTTATTTGAATATGCGGTTATACGTGTGGTACCCAGAGTTGACCGAGAGGAATTCCTGAATATTGGTATCATATTGTATTGCAATAAACAAAAGTACCTGAAAATGCTTTTTGTGCTGGATGAACAGCGCTTACAGGCCTTCTCAGGGTATTTAGATATTGAAGACTTGAAGGAACACCTATGCTCATTTGAGCTTATTTGCTCGGGTGATCCCAAAGGTGGCCCGATAGCTAAGTTGGATATGCCGTCACGTTTTCGTTGGCTTACTGCTACCCGAAGCACTATACTACAAACCTCAAAAGTTCATCCCGGCTTATGTATTGATGCTGCTGAGACTATTAATAAGTTGTATGGTCAATTAGTATTGTGATAAATACTAACTAAGAGCAAATTCAACAGCTGCCTTAGCATGTATGCTTGTGGTATCAAATAATGGAATGTCAACATCGTTATTATTGATCAGTAACGGAATCTCTGTACAACCCAATATAATTCCCTGTGCGCCCCTGGCAATCAATTTATTGATAACATTAATGTAATATGCTTTGGTTTCAGGATTAATGATTCCTCTGCCTAATTCTTCAAATATGGTATAGTGTAAAAAATCGCGCTCATCATCATCAGGAATAATTGCTTCAATTCCTTTTTCATTAAGCTTGTTGGTAAAAAAATCACGCTCCATGGTAAACTTTGTGCCCAGTAATCCAACATTTTTTATGCCAGCTTTTGTAATTGCATCAGCAGTAGCGCTAGCTATATGAATTACCGGCAACTGAATATTTTGCGCTAACCTATCGGCTATCAAATGCATAGTATTGGCACAAAGTACAATAGCTTCTGCTCCTCCATATTTTAAATTTAAGCTGGCTTTGGTAATCATTTCCAGAGTTTTATCCCAATCATTGGCATCATTATTTCGTTTTATATCAGCATAGTTAAAAGAATGGATCAGGCATTCCGCAAAATTAAGGCCGCCAAGCTTTTCATTTACCCCCTGGTTTATAAATTTGTAATAATCAACCGTTGATACCCAACTTATGCCGCCAATAAGTCCTAAAATTTTCATAAACCGAAGATATTTATTTTATTGAAAACAGTTGAGCTTTACAACAAAGTAAACTTGAGCTTTATAACAAACCTACCCTTCTTTTTTATGTCGACCTTTGATTTATAAATATTTACAAGAAAATGGATCACACAAAAAAAGTTATATTAATTACCGGCGCTTCTGCCGGTATGGGTAAGGAATTTGCCAAAGAATTATTAAAAGATGGCCATACTGTTTACGGCGTTGCCCGAAGGCTGGATAAAATGACTGACATCAAACAGCTTGGTGTAAAAACCATGGAGATGGATGTAACCGACGATGCTGCGATGGTTAAGTGCGTTGATGCTATTATTAAAACGGAAGGCCGAATAGATGTATTGATAAATAATGCCGGATTTGGCTCATACGGTGCAATTGAGGATGTATCAATAAGTGATGCACGTTATCAACTTGAAGTGAATGTATTTGGTGCAGCCCGATTGATGCAATTAGTAGTCCCCTATATGCGCAAGCAACATTATGGGCGAATAATTAATATTTCATCCATAGGCGGAAAACTGGCATTGCCATTCGGCGGATGGTACCATGCCAGCAAATTTGCATTAGAAGCCTTAAGCGACAGCTTACGTAATGAAGTTGAACAATTTGGCATTGATGTAGTAGTGATTGAACCCGGAGGTGTAAAATCAGAGTGGGGTACAATAGCAATGGATAATTTGAAAAAAACTTCGGGTAATACAGTTTACCAGCAACTGGCAAATAATATTGCAAATACAATGACGAAAATTGATGGTAAAGTAGCCGATCCGATAGTTATAGTTAATTTAGTTAGGAAGGCAATTGAAGCTAAAAAGCCAAAAACAAGATATTCGGGCGGTTATATGGCAAAATTGGCTTTGTTTATGAGAAAAATACTTCCCGATCGTACATTTGATAAAGTGATGCTGAGCCAGTTAAAATAGCCATTTAAGTATATTAGAAACCAAATGGAGGATAAAAGTCATATACTGCTTAACAATCTGCTTTATTCCTGCGTTGATCAAAAAAAACGTGGCAATGAGCAGTTTGTTCAAGAACATGCATTAGGATATATTATATCAGGTGAATCGCATTTATTAACTAATGAAGGTGTAAAGATTTTTAAAGCAGGCACCATTGGGTTGATTCGCAGGAATCAACTTTTGAAATCTTTAAAAATCCCCCCGCTTGGTGGAGAATTTAAATCGATAAATATTTTTTTAGATCAGAATTCTTTGCGTAGATACAGTGCTGAACATAAACTTGAACCAATTGGGAAATATACTGGTGAGTATATGAAATTGCTAACTCCTGATCCGTTCATAAAAGGCTATTTCGACTCACTGCTACCCTATTTTAATAATGCTGAGCAGTTAAAACCAGCAATGGCCATTTTAAAAACAAATGAAGCGATTGAATTACTATTAAGGCATGACCCTGATCTAAAGAACTTTCTGTTTGATTTTAACGAACCTCACAAAATTGATCTGGAAGCATATATGAATCAATATTATATGTATAATGTTCCGGCGGCTCAGTTTGCCAAACTCACGGGCCGCAGCCTGGCAAGTTTTAAGAGAGATTTCGAAAAAGTATTTAATACTTCACCGGGAACCTGGCTACAACAAAAGCGGCTTTCAGAAGCATATTATCAACTAAGAGAAAAAGGACGCAAGCCATCTGAAGTATACCTTGATGTGGGTTTTGAAAACCTTTCTCATTTTTCATATAGTTTTAAAAAGGCATTTGGGGTCGCACCGTCAATGGTGTGAGTGTTGAATTTTATAAGCCTCCACTCCTGTTAGAAACATCTCCATTATTTTATATTTATAACTTCCTTGCTAACACTTAAATATAATTTTAATATCTGCTAAAATCAATAATCATGAATGATAAAAATAAGGAACTGGAGTTCATTGCAGAAGATCAAATACGTGAAGCACTGAATAGGCACTGGCAAGCGTCGGCAGCTGGCGATGCAAACGCGGAACATGATATTTACGATGACGATGCCATCTGTGATTATCCCCAGTCAGGCGAGCGAATCCTCGGACGAAGTAATTTGCAGGCTTTGCGGAGTCATCATCCAGGTAAGCCGTCAGGCTTCAATGTAAAGCGAATTATCGGAAAGGGTGATCTTTGGATCACAGAATACACAATCACCTATCAGGAGCGGTTAGCATACACAGTAAGCATAATGGAGTTTAGCAATGGTAAGGTTGTACACGAGACACAGTATTTCACAGATCCCTTCGAGGCACCGGCCTGGCGAAGTCAATGGGTTCAGCAGATCGTGTGATGCCACTTTAATTTATAGGCACTGTTTTACCACACTATTTTAAACTAAAAAACCCAGCCAAATTGACCGGGTTTAGTTTTGTGCGGAACCTGTGCACTCCTTAGAACACCTTGAAGATATACTACATGTTGTTAAACTTATATTCGATATTATTGAATGATTTAAATAATTTTATCACTACAACCAAAAATCATAGTCAATGGGATTATTTAATAAATTTTTCAAAATAAAAACAGATCAAACTCAAGAACAGCAATTACCATTGGTTGTTAAACATAATGAAGAATGGGATTTCTATTTTAGTGATGTTGATGATATTATTGGTTCCTTTTATATTGACTTGGGCTTAGCCAAAGTGGCTCCTTTAAAAAGTTATTCCAATCTGATATGGGTGTCTGCAAAAATGAATAATCCCCAAAGCGATGGCTTATCTTCAAATGAAGAAAGTAATATTCTTTATCAAATAGAAGACCGACTGATAAACTTTATCAGTAAAAACCATCAGGCTATTTATACAGGACGATTAACTTCAAATGGAAGGAGGGATTTTTATTTTTATTTTGTTGACCCATTCCTTCATGACAAAACGATAGCGGAATCTATGATAGCTTTTCCTTATTATGAGTATGATTTTGGCATAAAAGATGATATCAAGTGGGATCATTATTTTGAATTTCAGTATCCTCTGCCACGTCAGTTTCAAAGCATCCAAAATCGACGGGTATTAGATCAACTTGAAAAAAAAGGCGAGACATTAGTTAAAGAGAGACAGGTTGATCATTGGCTATACTTTAAAACATCTAATGACAAAGATGCTTTTCTTCAAAAGATAAAGAACGATAGATTCAATATTATTGATGACGACTATAATATAATTTATGGTGCCTCACCGTATCGCCTACATATCTCTCGAATTGACAAAGTAGATTTTAACAATGTTGATAATTACACATTATATTTATGGGAATTGGCACAAGAATGTAATGGTGAATACGATGGATGGGAAACCTCCGTAGAAAAAGAATAATTAAATAAAAAGCCGCTAACTGAATAAGTTAACGGCTTTTTTTAAATCTTTCGCCGCCAGTTATGGCTTTGCAAAGAATGTGCGGAAGAAGGGACTCGAACCCCCACGCCTCGCGGCGCCAGATCCTAAGTCTGGTGCGGCTACCAATTACGCCACTTCCGCATTAGGATTTTTACAGGTCGCAAAGATAGCTTAAATTGGTAAACAATAAAATTTATTTTGCCATTTGTATTTAAGTCGTTGGACGTTAAGTTATTTATTTATGACAATGAATAATAACCGGTATAAATCACTTATTACTGAGCTAATAATTCAATAATAGAAGCCATATATGCAGGTGCATGCAATAATCTGCTCCCATACCACGAAAACATTTCACCATCAACCAGCATTATTTTTACATTTGGAAGCATAAGCTTAAACTCTTCGATATGCTTATCACCAAACGGATAAGGTTCTGATGATAATAAAACAACATCGGGTTCGGTTTTTATCAGCATATCTGCAGTTACTTCCGGATAACGTATTAAATCGAAGGCATTTGTAAGCCCGCAATACTGTAGCATGCTGTTAATAAAAGTATCAATACCAGCAACCATATAAGGCTTACGCCATATAAAATAAGCTACCCGAAGATTTAATGTTTTAGTTTTAAGATCGTTAAATCGGTTAGTAATATTCTGGTTTAGCGCTTCAGCTTTAATTTTGCGATCAAGCATCTCCCCTATACATTCGATCATATTAATAGTGCTTTGTAAATCATTGATATCACTAACCCAAACCGGAAAGCTTCCCATAAGCTCTTCTATCTGATCACGGTCATTTTCCTCCTTATTGGCAATAATAAGATCGGGGTTTAATTCTTTAATGAGTGCAATGTTTAGCTTTTTAGTACCGCCAATTTTGGTCACTGATCTTGTTTTATCGGCCGGATGAGTGCAAAAACTTGTAATGCCTATTATTTCGGCATCTAAACCTAAATCAAATAATAATTCAGTTTGTGAAGGTACTGCTGAGATTATTTTTTGAGGAGTTGATGGCAGGTATATCTCTCGATGTAACTGGTCGTAAAAAACAGGCATTTTTTAGAAAGCGTTTTTATCGCCTTTAACAGTTCCCCATAAAGTTAGGAAAATAATTTTCAGATCAAGCAAAAACGACCAGCTTTCAAGGTACCATACATCGGCTTCAACACGTTTAAGCATGCTTTCAGTATCTTTTGTTTCACCTCTTAATCCTTTGATCTGTGCCCATCCTGTAATGCCTGGTTTAAGGAAATGCCTTACCATAAATTTATCAATCAGTCGCGAATACTGCTCAGTATGGCTTATCATGTGTGGCCTGGGGCCTACTACAGACATATTCCCTTTTAAAACGTTAAAAAACTGAGGTAATTCATCCAAACTTGTCCTCCGCATAAACTTGCCAATTTTTGTAACGCGCTCATCTTTACGACTAGCCTGTCTTTTATCAGAATCTGAGTTAACCCTCATGCTTCTAAATTTATAGCATTTAAAAGGAGTATTATCGCGCCCTGATCTAAGCTGAACAAAGAAAACCGGCCCTTTCGATTGTATTTTTATAATTATAGCTAAAATTGGGAATAGCCAACTAAATATAAACAGAATAATGAACAACGAAAAAACGCAATCAAATAAACGTTTTATAGCCCTGTTTAAAATATTTTCAAGTGGTTCAGGCCTTACTGATATAACGGGGATATGCCCAAAACTTTGTATAAAAGTAGGTTTTTTTGCATAGTCGTAATATTCGGGTATAAACTTAAAGCGGATAAGATTTTTATCGGCATCGAGCATCAATTTTTCAATTTTGTCGGCTTTTGAATTTGGCAGCGTACAAAATATCTCATTTACCTTGTTTGCTATTACAAAGTTTATACATTCATCGGTACCACCCAGGTATAGGTCTTTATCTTTAACTCTTTCAGGCTCATCATCAAAAAAACCAATTAGATTATATCCACGCTCTTTGTTTTGTGAAAAGAAATAGTAAAGATCATAGCCTATCCTCCCTCCCCCTACAATAACAACATTTCTATTATCAATTAATGTGTTACGGTCGCTTTTGCGAATACCAAGAAATATGAGCTTCCACAATCCCAATAAAACTCCAAATAACGCTAAAGAATAAAACAGGTATTCGCGGGTAATAAAATATGGTTTGGTGCCGATTAGTATTATTATAGTGAAGCAAATAAAGCTTACAAAAATAAAATAGGTTTTAATTACCCCCCGGTAAGTTTTAATCGAATCCTTATTTAAAACATATTCATAAAGCCCCGTTATATTGGCTGCAAGCAACCAGATTAGATTAAAAACCAATACAATTGGTAAATAATTTCTATTACTCATCCAGAAGTAGCTCGATTTATCAACAATAAAATATGAAATCACCATGCTTATATTTAAGATAATATAATCGGTGGTGAGATTAACCGCCTTTATGAAAGTAGCGTATCTGTGGATCATGTATTTTTATGCCATTGCGAGATATGTAAACAGGCAAACAGAATGTTTCTAAAACTTACAATATGAAAAATTATGGTTGGCCTACCTCGCGTTCAACAAATTTAAAAAAATACGGCTGATTTTTTAGCGAAATCATAAATTTATTAAAAATAGTTATAAACTATAATTAGGCTAAATATTTAATTAAGATAATACTCAATACTCTGACAACTTTGCCGTTATCACGAGATTATTGTTACGCTGTGATAGGAAAATCATGATTAACCAATAGTTATTTTATTCATATAAGCATGGTTAAATTTGCTTTATCAATTATATATCTGATAAACGCCGGTTATATTCCGGCTGCCAGGAAGCCCAACTAATATTGTGGTTATTTTCTTTTCCATCATTACTTTTTCGGCTTGATTAATAAACTCTTCACCGTTGATAATGATCGGATTGGCACTCATCATATCTGTTATGCTTAGCGTTGATGTATCCGGATTTCGTAACAAAGCCCGTCGTAAGTCGCCATCGGTAACTACTCCATTAACATTGTCAGCCGTACCTACTATCACCATTCCCAACCGCCCTTCAGACATGCGAAGCAATAATTCGGTAAATGATGCATCTTTATTTATGAACGGCAATTTATCAACCTGCATCAGGTCTTTTACTTTGGTCAATAATTTATGCCCTAGTGTGCCTCCTGGATGGAAACGCGCAAAATCTTCATGCTGAAACTGCCGCGATTCCATCAATGCTACTGCCAGAGCATCACCCATAACCAGCGCTGCTGTTGTTGATGAAGTTGGTGCCAGTGCAAGCGGGCATGCTTCACGGGTAATGTTTATATTTAAGTGGAATGCGCTGTTTTTAGCTACTGTAGAATTAGGATCGCCTGTAATGCCGATAATTAAATTTTTGTTCCATTTTAAAAACGGAATAACTTTAAGCACTTCGTCTGTTTCACCAGAATAGGATAATATCAATATCAGATCATCAGTACCAACCATACCCAAATCACCATGAAATGCCTCACCCGGATGCAGGAAAAAGCTGGGGGTACCTGTGCTGGATAAGGTGGCCGCTATCTTTTTGCCTATAAGCCCCGACTTACCAATCCCAATAACTATAAGTTTGCCTGTGGAATTTAAAATAGCCTGAACTGTTTTGGTAAATTCATCATCAATTAAGCTGGCAACGTACTGCAACGACTCAATCTCAATATCAAAAACCTTTTTGGCAATATCTTTCATAGCCTTATTTCAAAGCCTTATCAATTGATTGGCTTTTATAAATATTTAGTTATTTATCAAGTAATGGTGCAATCACTTTTTCAAGGTCGTGCAGTTTAACCATGTTTGGGCCATCGCTAAGCGCATTGTCCGGATCGGGATGCGTTTCCAAAAAGTAGCCATCAGCACCAAAAGCTTTTGCAGCTAGGGCCATCATTGGTACAAAGGTACGATCACCACCGGTTTTGCCTCCTGCCCCACCCGGGCGTTGTACAGAGTGTGTACAATCCATGCATATTGGGTGGCCAAAGGCTTTCATATCATAAATGTTCCTGAAATCAACCGCAAGGTTATTATAGCCATACATATTGCCACGCTCGGTTAATATTACCTGTGTATTACCGGCTTCAATTACCTTTTGAGCTGGGTAAAACATATCCTGCCCCGATAAAAACTGTGCTTTTTTTATGTTGACGATTTTGCCTGTTTTTGCAGCGGCAACCAAAAGATCGGTTTGGCGGCATAAAAATGCAGGGATCTGTAATATATCAACTACCTGACCGACAATAGCGGCCTGGTAACTTTCATGAATATCAGTGATAAGTGGCAGGCCAAATCTTTCCTTTACTTTCAACAGCATCTCCATGCCTTTTTCAATACCCGGGCCACGATAAGAATGTATTGAGGTGCGGTTAGCTTTATCAAATGATGATTTAAATATAACCGGGACATTATATTTCTGGCCTATTTCGGCCACCTTTTCAGCAACTGTGTATAAAAGTTCCTGGTTTTCCATTACGCATGGGCCCAGTATAAAGAACGGCTTCTGCCGCATTTGTTCAAACAACATATATTACGAGCATATTGGTTTATAGATATGCCCGCTACAAAGATGATAATTTTTATGTGAAGTTGAAAAGGCATTAAAACAACAAAGCCCGATACTTTCGTATCAGGCTTCGTACCCAGAGCCGGGGTCGAACCGGCACAACCGAAGTTATTGGTGTTTGAGACCAACGCGTCTACCGATTCCGCCATCTGGGCCTACGAATGAACGTTGGATTAGTTCGTTCAAAATCGGGATGCAAATGTATCTAAACTCTCCTTAATTCGCAATAAATATTTTTGCCTAAAATAAATATTTGCAATTTCATTCAGCCTGCTTTCCTTTGCTGTATCGTCTAAATTTGAGTAATCCGCTGTTAGTTTTTCCAGCTTTTCATTCATATCACCCTCTATAGCAAGAACTTCACCGGTTAATGAGCCAAGTTCAGATGCACTATCAACTTCCATAAGCCGCTCATTAATGTCCATCATTTCCATTAAAAAATCTGATGGTAATTGTGGTTTTGCGCCGTCTGATACCAGGTTATGCAGCCTTAAAACGTATTCTAAACGCTTTGCAGGGTTAAAAAGGGTTTGATAGGCTTTATTATTCAGGGTTGATAATTCCAGAATTTCCTGCTGTTTGGCTTCATCTTCATTAGCATAAAAATCCGGGTGATACAGCTTGCTTAATTCATAAAACTTCTTTTTTATCAGGCCCTCATCCATCTTAAAAGTTTCAGGTATGCCGTAAAAATCAAAATAATTCATTTGACAAAGATAGCCGTTAAAGGCGGAAGATTGAAAAATGCTATACACTGTTTAGTACGGTTCATGTAAAAAAAACAAAGTCCCTTATCGCATAACAAGGAACTTTGGTTTTTTAGGTTAGTTAGTGTTTATTTAAAGTATGCAATTCCACCCTATTGCAAGCCATAAATATTAATGTGCGAAAGCATTCATAGCTACAGTCGGTTTTCCTGTCGGGTCAAATGCACCTGAACCATAGCCCTGCCAATTATTATAAGCTTCCGGTTCCCAGTAAAATACACCCAGACCATTTCCTCCTGATACAGATTTTACTTTTGTGATCAGGTCCTTCAAAAATGATTCAGAGGTTGAAGCAGAAGACTCGCTCATGCCAGCCTCACATATCATTACCTGCTTACCATAACGTGAAACCATATCATTCATGTTGGTAAGGCATTCACTATTTAATGTTGCCCAATTGCTGGTTGTTGGGTATAATGACATGCCGATAACATCATAACTTGCTCCATTAGCCTTTAGCATATCAAATACATATCTGAATAATGTATTGTCATAACCATTTGATATATGTACAACAACCTTTGCAGATGGGAATACTGATTTTACTGCATTATAACCCGTATTTACCATATAGGTAAATTGTAAAGCATTGGTAGCTCCAACAGAGATTCGTCCATCCTGCCACATCATACCATCATTGGTTTCATTGCCTACCTGTACCCAGGTTGGTGTAACACCGGCAGATTTTAAGCTATTTAAAGTACTTATGGTATAGTTATATTCAGTAGTATATAAAGCGCTTGTACTTTCGCTGGCCCAAGCCGCAGGCTTAGTTTGATCGCCGGGATCGGCCCATGTATCGCTATAATGAAAATCTATCATCACACTCATTCCGGCAGCTACAGCCCTTTTAGCTTTGGCTACCACATCAGCAGTATTACACCAGCCGCCTGATGGGTTAACCCATACACGTAATCTGATAGCATTTATGTCTAATCCTTTTAAAATTGTAAACAGATCCTCTTTTGTGCCGCTGCTGTTATAAAATGGTAGGCCTGATGATTCCATTTGGGTTACCCAACTAACATCTGATCCGTATGCAAATGTGCTGGTGGCATCGGTTTTTATAAGCGAAGAGCCTGAATTGACTTTTGTAGATGTTGCAATTGGTTGGTTAGCAACCTGTTTTGTACAGCTAATAGTTAAACACAATAACATAGCCGACGAAATACTGATAATTAATCTCATAATAATTGATTTATTGGTTAGTAATAATTGGTGGCTATAAATTCAAGCAAACTTATTTCGCACAATATCTTACACACGCACATGATTAGGTAAATATGATGCACACCAAAGCCGGACGATCATATTCCCCACAAATCAACCTCAAGAAGCTTACTTATACTATATTGTTATAATTGGTTCAATAACAGTAATTTATATTCAAATGTGGGTATGCCATAATGCAATACCATATTTGATATAAATTATTAATGTACAAATGACAGTAAAATATCTCAATTATTTGTATAAATGACATATATTTTTTTCAACATAAAATTTTACAAAAAAAACTGAAGCTTAATTGAAATAATAGGTTGAATTGATTAGATAATCATTAAAACATCTTAGCTATATTTGTTATAACCAAGATGTTAAACCATGCAAAAGATCATCACATTTTTAACATTTAATAACCAGGCCGAAGAAGCGGTTAATTTATATACCTCCATATTTAAAAATTCAAAAATTATCCGCACTAGTTATTATGGTGAAGCAATGCCTGCACTGGCAGGCACGTTTATGACCGCTGATTTTGAAATTGAAGGACAGAGGTTTTGTGCATTAAACGCAGGCCCACATTTTACATTTTCGCTCGGTATATCCCTTTTTGTAAATTGTAATACGCAGGATGAGATTGATGAGCTTTGGGAAAAACTATCAGAAGGAGGGCATAAAGACCAATGTGGCTGGCTCCAGGATAAATTTGGCGTATCATGGCAAATTGTTCCATCTACCTTAGGTGAGATGATTGGCGATAAAGATCCTGTAAAAGCAAAAAGAGTTATGGAAGCAATGCTTAAAATGAATAAGCTTGATATAAGGACCTTGCAGGAAGCATATTATGGATAATCAAAATCTTATCCTACTACTGAATTTACCAATAAAAATGCCCCTATCCCTAAAAGAAAAAAGTAAACATATTTAAAAAAACTATCGCCATGCATGCGTTGGTTAATTGCACGACCTATAAAAACAGTCGGTATTAATATAGGTAAGCTCAATAAGTAGTAATAGAAAACTGAAGTAACCAATAACCCACTGAACCAATAGCCAATTAATCCAACGATACTGGCAATTAAAAAATACCCTTGTACAGTTGCACGGAAGTGTTGGGCCGACCAGCGGCGTTTTGCGCCATAAATTACTAATGGAGGCCCGTTTATTCCATAGGCCCCACCAAGGATACCAGCCAATAAGCCACAGCCAAATAACCATGCCGAATTATCTTCCTTTAATTCTTTCAGTTGTTTGCCAAGTATTAAATAAAAAGAAAACGCAACGATTATAGCTCCTAAAACTACTTTTACAATTCGCTCATCAATATAAATGAGCAATAATAATCCAAGTGGTATACCGATAAGTGTATATAAAATTAAACCACCAGCACTACGGATATGAATTTTATTCCAATCCTGTACAACAACAACACCCGCGATTGTTACTGATATAAGAACAGATAAAGGAACTGCAACATTAAGCGGAAGCCATAAGGTAAGTAAGGGTACAGCTACAAGTGATTCACCAAAACCAAAGGCTGATCTGAAAATGGTTGCAACAAAAATAACGGATAAAACAGGGACGAGAATTGTATCAAAAACCATTTCTTTTCTTAGAAGATAGGTTTAAATATAAGCATTTTAGGGGTATTCTACGTATAAATGTTGCTATTTGCTTTTGCTATGTGCGATAGAAGCCACTATCATTTCATTCAATATATCTAAATTAATATCACTCAACTTTTTTAGATAAATACACCCTTTGCCGGTATCATGTTTTCCAAATTTCTGAAGTAATGTTTCTTTCGCGGGAAAATCTATAGAAAGATACAAAGTTATAGCAGCCTTTCGTGGTGAAAAAGCTATCATTGGCATGTCACCTTCGCGCCCGCTGTCATATTTGTAATGGCAACTGCCAAATCCAACAATACCCGGCCCCCACATTTTAGCGGGATGGCCGCTTTGTTTCTCCATAATTTCAACCATGCGGAAACTATCGGCCCGCTTTGTTTCATCAGCAACCGAATTAATGAAATCGGTCACGCTGTTTTCGGTTTCAAAAGTTTTATTCTTTGCCATTGTAATACTAATATTTTATTACTTCTCGTCAGCCATAGCAGCTACAGCCTGTAAATACCATGCCGCGTGGGGTATCCATTGTTCGGTCCAGCGCCATTCATTACCCTGATCTTCTGTTTTATAGTCTATACCGCTGCCGTCACCATTACCTTCTTTACCTGTAATACCATTTGATATGCCTCCTCGTTCAGACCCATGCCCAAAGTTGGAGTGCATGTATGGCACATTATTTCTACCAAATTTATACATAAAGCAGGCCTGGTATGGATTACAGCCCATTATCCAGTTTATTTGGTTATAGGCAAAAGCTGTTAAAGCCTGTTTTTGCATAATATCTTTAGGAGAATTATAAACCAATTTTGACCCGATTATGGCTGCGGCTGCAAGCGAACTTAAACGGGCATTTTCACCTTGCCACCACCAACCGGTTTCGTTATCATGCGGTATAAAGAATCCATTTTTGATAGTATCCTTATACCTGAATGTTTGACGGGCATAGCCAAAAGGGTTACTTACATCATTGGTTACTGAAATTTCATAATCCAATGAAGTTTTAATGGTTTGTAAAGCTTCAGTTCTGTAAGCAGGGTTGTTTTCCTTTTTCAAATATCTTGCTAAAGCAATAATCGGTAATCCGGCATCCGAAGCATGCCAGTAAGGGCGACTGCCATCATCAGCTATAAAATAACCTGCTTTTGATAATCGTGCTGAAAGATTATGCGCCCGTTTACGCGCTTCAGTTTTATAAATTTCCTGATTAGTACTTATCCATAATTCAGTAGCGGCCATTAGTGCGCAGTAATCATCAATGATGTTTTCTTTATGGTCGTCGTCGTATTTTGTATTATTTATCAGCAGGTGTGCAAAGGCGAGTTTGGCAGTATTCAGGTATTGTTGTGAGGTAAAGTCACCATGCTTTTTCCAGCGCGATATGCGGGCCAGTGCCGCAATAGCCATGCCTCCACCCTCGCGAAATGCGCATTGGTATTCGTCTGTGGTAACGCTATTAGCATGTAATCCAACCACCCTGCGGGCATTTGGATCTTTATTAAAATAACTAAAAACGATCATGTAAAAATAATCGTCTTTTGAAAAGGCACGCATCATATAATCAGCACCCCACAATGCCTCACTTTCGAGTGAATCTCTTACATTTAGCCGATTTAAAAGATTTGGGATGGCTTCATCGGTATTGATCAATGACCAGGTTACTAATGGCGTTTGTTGAGGAGACATGAAATTGGCATAAGCCAGGTGTGAAAAGTATTTGCTTACATCTCCCGATGCATCACACCAGCCACCACGCATATCAACTGTTTTATCGCTTCCAAAAAGTTTCAGGTGTGCATCTACCGCTAATTCAGTGGGTGTATTTGCCCGCTGTTTATGATAATAATGAATAACCGATGGAATGGTAAGTTTAGCCAAAGCGTTATTAGCTATCTGAAACTCGTCAGAGGCATATTCTTTACCTGCAATATTGATTTTTAGCTTATATTTTCCGCTTAGTTTTAATGATGAAAAATCAGCTTTATAGAAGTATTTACCTGGCTCCCAATCTTTGATTTGCTCTTGAGTGCCGAGTGTGCCTGAATAAACTGTTTTTGATGTGGCACTATTGATAATAGTAAATGCTACAGGCCCGGTATATTGTTGTTCATCGCCTATCAATGCAATTTTAGGGGCATTATTATCAAAGGCTACCTCATTAATATAAATAACAGGCTGGGAATAACCATTATAAAGTGCGGCTAATAATAAAAGCAGGATAAGAAGTTTTTTCGCGTTCATGATAAATTAAAAGTAAACAATTTATCAATACTGCAAAGTCTTATATCAGCAATGTATCTACCCTGTGCGCAAGTACGATCTGGTCACATGGCGACCATGAGAAAATAGTAAAACGCCCGTCTTGCGATGCTACCAAAGCAAAGGCATCGTGTTGATCGAATACAAATTGTGCTGCGGAGAAATGTCGTGTACCACCATTACTTGATGGCGGTATAATGCGGGCAGGTGAATCAATAATAGGTTCAGTCACCATGATCTGTTTAACAGATTCGCGCCCTGGCGACCGGGTGATCTTTGCACCAAAAGCTAATAACTCATGCTTATCGTTAATTATGGTTGCTCCATCAACGGCAGTAAGGCCCGCAACGCACTCGATCTCATCGCTTAACTCTTCCTGCCATGCAGTTAGGTTCTGTTCGCTAACATCCCGCTGCATCAATACAGACAGCCTGTCGAATGCCGGAAAAACAGGATATGATATAGGATGAATAATAGAATCCCGCCATTTATTATTAGCTGAAGGCACAACCAATAATGTACCTCCCCTGCCATGGTCGCGCATAGATACCGCCAGCTGTACATGTAAATTAACGGCATTATTTAATGATACGGCATTATTAAATCCAAGTAATGAATTAACCATAGCAGGGCAATCAGGCAAGCTTATGCTTTGCTCATCTATTATTTTTACATTATCGCCCTGTAATACGGCCACATTCACAAATTTACCAAAGCCATCAATTCGGCGGTGCTTTATTACCAGTAAGCCTGGTTCAACAACCTCTAGCACAAAACAAAAGCCCGGGATAATTTGAGTAGTACCCCATATATATAGTTCACCTTCATGCTCCCAAACGCCCAGGTGAATGCCAGGACGCTCAACAGCTGGTGCAAGTTTGGTAAGTATATCAGCAGTTAATGCTAATGGATATTCAAATATTAATGGTTGACTTGTTTTATCAGGTGGTAAAAATGCTAAGGATATTTTAGGTGATTTACCTTCTTCTTTACGCAGGCTTGCCCAAAAAGCGGTGTCGATAATAGCTTCAATAGCTTGTTTGCCGGGTTCGGGAGCCAGATTTTGTTCGCCGCGTGCAAATGCAGCCGACAACTGATGCGCAAAATGCTGCTCAATTGCTGCGGAGGCTTTATAAGCTGCTTTATAAGTAGGATTTGATGATATATATTGCGTTTGGATGTTCATTCAATAATAATGAGGCAGATGTTCGGTAAATGATCCCATAAAATTAGGGTTTGAATGGTATTAATGCAAATTACCAATAAAATATGACGTTGGAATGCATTAAATTAAAAAGCCTCCGATAATATACCGGAGGCCTGGAATGATTTTGATAGGTGAATTTACTTTTTGTCTTTCTTATCTTTATTACTGTGCCCTTTTGCTTCTCTTTCTGCTTGATTTTGGGCTTTAGATTCTGCAATTTCATATTCCAGTTCAGGGTCGATGTTTGATTCTTCTACCTTCTTGGCTTTATCCATTAATTCTTCATGATGTGCCTGTAGCCATGCCAGTTGTTTTTTACCGTATGAAAAACGGGTAAACAATACAAAAAGAACAGGCACTATAAATATAGAAATCGTAGAGGAAGCAATCATGCCACCAAGTACAGTCCAGCCAATGGTATTTCTTGAAGGGCCTCCCGCGCCTGTTGCAAAGGCAAGCGGCAATACACCCAATATAAATGCCATTGAGGTCATAATAATAGGCCGCAGACGTAAACGAACAGCCTCTAATGTAGATTTCATTAGTTCCTCACCTCTATCCACCCTTATTTTGGCAAACTCAACAATAAGAATAGCATTTTTAGCAGATAAACCTATAAGCGTTATCAAACCAATTTGAGCGTATACGTTATTTGTAAGAGGCGGCAAACAGGTTAATGCAACTATGGCACCGAAGGCGCTGATAGGTACAGCGAGCATTACTGAGAATGGTACCGACCAGCTTTCATATAATGCTGCAAGGAAAAGGAATACAAACAAAATTGAGAACATGAATATATACACAGTAACTGATCCTGCTTTTATTTCTTCATAGCTCAAGCCCGAAAATTCATAGGTATATCCGCGTGGTAAAGTCTTTGTTGCCAGCGCTTTCAATTCATCCAACGATTGCCCGCTGCTGTAGCCATCGGGGATAGAACCATCAACTTCTGCCGAACGGAATATATTAAAGTGTGAAATAAGCGGTGCCGCAACTGAAGCTTTATAGGTAATCAAAGTGCTTAATGGCACCATAGTACCTGCCTGGTTACGCACATAGTATTTATTTATGTCAGACACTAAGGCTCTGTATGATGTATCAGCCTGAACAACCACATGGTATGTTCTGTTATATAAAGTAAAGTTATTTACAAATAAACTACCCATATAAGCTTGCATGGTTGAAAAAACATCCGAAATATTTACACCTAGTTTCTCACATTTCTCCCGATCAACTGTAAGGTCATAACTTGGCGTATGTGCCGAAAAGTAACAAAATGCTGTTGATGTGGCCGGTACTTTCTTTGCTGCTGCAACAAATTTATTAACTGCTTTTTCAAAAGCATGAATATCATCTGTTGAACTTCCTTCTTCAATTTGCATACTGAAACCAGCAGCAATACCTATACCTCTTATAGGCGGTGGCGGAATAACTACCACATTTGCATTTTTTATTCCGGCTTTGGCTATACGATTTTTAAGTACAGTTAACAGGCCCGGCATCATGGTTCCTTTTGTGGTACGCTTATCCCACGGCTGGAGCATGATAAACATTGAACCGCTATTTGACGTTGCGCCACCATTCAGAATATTGAAGCCGGATGAAGCTGTATAGTGTAAGATGCCCGGTGTTGAGCCTACTACTTTCATAAGCTTTTCCATTACACTTACAGACTGCGCAGTTGAAGAAGCATCAGGCAGTTGGTAGGTAATATATAAACGGCCACCGTCCTCAGTAGGCACAAAACCTGAAGGCTTATTTTTAAATAGCAAGAATGTGGCAATACATATACAGATCAATATTATTACCACAAATTTTGAATGCTTAATGCTTCTTTTTACACCATTTGAGTATCTAAAAGTTACTCTGTCAAACCAATTATTGAACCAGTTAAAAAACTTATCCATCCAATTGGATTTGCTATGGTGCGAAGGCCTCAGTAACAAAGTACAAAGAGCAGGTGTTAGTGATAAAGCTATAAATGCTGAAAGTATAACAGATATTGCAATGGTTATAGCAAATTGTTGATATAAGCGGCCAACTATCCCGGGTATAAAACCTACCGGTACAAATACCGAAGCCAAAATAAGAGCAATAGCTATTACCGGTGCCGATATCTCTTTCATTGCATTATAGGTAGCCTCTTTGGGCGACATATGCTGTTCATCAATATAATGCTGTACTGCCTCAACCACAATAATGGCATCATCCACCACAATACCAATGGCCAGCACAAAGCCAAACATGGTTAAAGTGTTTATGGTAAACCCTAGTGGTATAAAGAAGCAAAATGTCCCCAGGATTGATACAGGTATAGCAACAATAGGTATTAGTGTTGAACGCCAGTTTTGCAGGAATAGGAAAACAACTATTGCAACCAAACCAAGTGCCTTTAATAACGTACCTATTACTTCTTGTATTGAAACTCTGATGATAGTTATTGACTCGAACGGAACAATATAATCAACATCATAAGGAAAAGACTTTTTAAGCAGATTTAACTCATTATATATATTGTCAGCCGTTTGAAGCGCGTTACTTCCCGGCGATTGAAAAACTTGTATAATTGAACACCTATGCCCATCAACAAATGAATTACTTGCAAATGTGAATTTACCCAACTCAACCCTTGCAACATCTTTTAAATAAACCAATTCGCCAGTGGTGGGAATAGTTTTGACTACAATTTTTTCATAATCAGCCACCTTATTTATCATTCCATTTACGAGAATACCTGTTTCATAAGCCTGTGCCGATGGTTGTGGTGGTGCGCCTACTGCCCCTGCTGCTACATACACATTTTGTGCATTCAATGCGGCAGTTATATCTGCAGGCGTTAAACTATAGGATGCCATTTTATTTGGATTCATCCATATACGCATACTGAACTGATCTGCACGGGCAGTTACGTCACCTACGCCCGGTACACGCAATATCGCATCTTCAATAAATGTAGTAGTGTAATTATCTAAAAATGTAATGTTGTGCGTGCCTTTTGGAGCGTATATCGCAATCAGCATCAGCATATCTGGGTTACTTGCCCGTACAGTTAACCCCAACTTACTTACAACCGCAGGTAATGATGGTTGGGCTATTCCTACCCTATTTTGAACATTTAAAGCCGCAATTTGAACATTTGTACCAATTTTAAATGTTACCCTTATGCTCATACCACCACTATTGGTGTTAGTACTTTGCATGTATTCCATGCCTGGTGTGCCATTTACCTGTTCTTCAATAGGTATAGCCACGGTTTGCTCAACGGTTTCGGCATCTGCCCCGGTATATGATCCATTAACCGATACACTGGGCGGTGAAATATTAGGATACTGGTCAACTGCAAGGTTGTTAATGCAGATTATACCCGTAATCATTAATACAACAGATATAACGATAGCAGTTACCGGTCTTTTTATAAAGGTATTTGCGATCATGCGTGATCAGATTTACTCAATTCACGGGATTTGTTTATTTCATACTCCAGTTCAGGATCGATGTTCTGAGATTCTACTTTTTTGGCTTTTTCCATCAATTCATTATGGTGCGATTTCAGGTAATCCAGTTTTTCTTTACCGTATGAGAAACGCGTTATCAATACATACAGAACCGGCACAACAAATATGGCTATGGTTGATGCTGCAAACATACCGCCTAATACAGTGAATCCTATCGTTCTTCGGGCTACTGCACCTGCACCTGTGGCCAGTACAAGCGGAAGTACACCTAAAATAAATGCCAGTGAGGTCATGATGATCGGCCGTAAACGCAGGCTTACGGCATCAAGTGTTGATTTTAGCAAGTCCTCACCCCTGTCAACCCTTACCTTGGCAAACTCCACTATCAGGATCGCATTTTTAGCCGCCAAACCGATCAGTGTTATCAAACCAATTTGTGCATAAACGTTATCGGTCAGGCCGGGTACACAAATAAGTGCAAGTATGGCACCAAATGCACCGATTGGAACTGCCAGCAATACGGAGAATGGAACCGACCAGCTTTCATATAATGCCGCAAGAAAAAGAAATACGAACGTTATAGAAAACATGAAAATATAAATGGTAGTTGAACCCGCCTTTATTTCCTCATAACTCAAACCCGAGAATTCATAAGTATAACCTTCAGGCAGCGTTTTGGCCGCTAAGTTTTGTACTGCGGTGAGTGCATCATTACTACTGTATCCAACAGCTGAAGAACCATCAACCTCAGCGCTACGAAATATATTAAAGTGTGATATCAGCGGTGCAGCATCTGTTGGTGTATAACTAATCACCGTACCTAATGGTACCATATCACCTGCCTGGTTACGTACATAATATTTATTCATGTCTGAAACCATGGTACGGAAAGCGGTATCAGCCTGTACTACCACGTGGAATGTACGGTTATAAGTAGTAAAGTCATTAATATACAAACTACCCATATAAGCTTGTATAGTTGTAAATACATCACCTATATTAACACCCAGTTTTTCACATTTATCACGGTCAACCGTTAAATTATAATTAGGTGTGTGGGCAGTATAAAAAGTATACGCCTTGGTTATAGCCGGGTTTTTGTTGGCAGCAGTAACAAAGTTATTTACTACTTTTTCAAAATCCTGCAAGTTATCATTGGTGCTTCGCTGCTCTATTTGCATGCTGAAACCAACCGTAGTACCAACACCCGGTAATGGTGATGGCTGTATAACCTGAACATTTGCATCCTTTACCCCGGCATCCCTTATGCGCTTTTGTAACACGCCTATAATACCCGGAACCTGTTCGCTTGATTTACCGCGCTCATCCCAAGGGGCAAGCTGGCAGTATATAGTGCCATTGTTTGAGTTACTGGCGTTCGTAACAACGTTTAATCCTGATAGTGCCGCATAATGCGCCACACCTGGTGTTGTACCAACCACCTTCATTATTTTGCTCATTACATCAACTGAAGCGGCCGTAGATGAAGCTGGTGGCAATTGGAAAGTAACATATAAATTTCCATCATCTTCTGAAGGGATAAAGCCCGTTGGTTTTGCCTGGAACAGGAAGTAAGCGCCTGCGCAAATACATACCAATAAAATAACAATGTATTTTGATCCTTCGATGCTCTTCTTTACGCCATTGGTATATCTGGCAGTTATCCGTTCAAACCAATCGTTAAATTTAAAAAAGAACTTATTAATGCCTTTTGCATCTTTATTAATACTTGTAGGTTTTAATAACAGCGTACAAAGTGCAGGAGTTAATGATAAGGCAATGAATGCTGATATGATCACCGAGATAGCTATAGTGATGGCAAACTGCTGATACAAACGCCCCACAATACCCGGAATAAAGCCCACCGGTACAAACACCGCAGCAAGGATAAGCGCAATGGCAATTACCGGCGCTGATATATCTTTCATAGCCTGGTAGGTACCTTCTTTGGCAGTCATCCCATCATGGTCAATATAATGCTGGACCGCTTCCACCACAATAATGGCATCATCCACCACAATACCAATGGCCAGTACAAAACCAAACATGGTTAGGGTGTTGATAGTAAAGCCTAGTGGAATAAAGAAACAGAATGTACCGAAAATTGATACAGGAATAGCTAATACAGGTATAAGCGTAGATCGCCAGTTTTGTAGGAACAGATAAACCACTATTGCCACCAATCCTAATGTTTTTAACAAAGTGCCAACCACATCATTCATGGATACCTTTACTACTGTAACAGATTCAAATGGAACGCTGTATTCAACATCTGAAGGAAATGTTTGCTTTAGTTTGGCCAACTCGTCGTAAACCCCTTGCGCTGTTTGCAGTGCATTACTGCCCGGAGCCTGGTAAATTTGAAGATATGATGCACGGTGCCCATCAACAAATGAATTACTTGAAAAAGTAAATTTACCCAGTTCAACCCTGGCTACATCTTTTAAATAAACCAGCGCACCTGTTGCCGGTATGGTTTTTACAATAATATTTTCAAACTCTGAAACCTTACTTAAACGCCCGTTAACCAATATACCCAATTCATAGGTTTGGGTTGATGCTTGCGGAGGCACACCGGCGGTTCCGGCTGCTACCTGTACGTTTTGCGCATTTAAAGCATTAATTACATCGGTAGGTGTTAAACTATAAGCAGCCATTTTATCCGGGTTCATCCAGATACGCATACTGAAATCATCAGTAAAACGGTTAATACTGCCTACACCAGGTACCCGTAATAAAGCATCTTGTATAAATATATTAGTATAGTTATCAAGGAAAGTAATGTTATGCGAATTTTTGGGTGCGTAAATGGCTACCATCATCAGCATACTCGGGTTTACTGCACGTACAGTAAGCCCTAACCTACTTACCACAGCTGGTAATAACGGTGTAGCTATACTTACGCGGTTTTGTACATCAAGCGCGGCAACATCAATGTCTGTACCTATCTTGAAGGTTACATTCATTTGCATCAGGCCGTTGTTGGTGCTGTTGCTCTGCATGTATTCCATGCCCGGGGTACCATTTACCTGTTCTTCAATTGGTGTTGCAACGGTTTGTTCAACGGTTTGTGCATCAGCACCTGTAAACTGGCCGTTTACCTGTACCACAGGCGGCGTAATATCAGGATATTGATCGATAGGTAAAACCAGTATACTTACAATACCAGTGATCACCAATACGATAGATATAACTATGGCAGTTACCGGTCTTTTAATAAAAGTATTAGCAATCATATATTATTTATATCTGTAGACAAAAGCCTGCATATTATCATTTTCCACCCTTTCCACCAGCTGATGGGCCTACTTTATTTGCTGTAGTTATCTGTGAACCATCATGCAGAGTTTGAACGCCGTCAGTAACTATTCTGTCGCCTGCGTTAATACCGCTTTTCAATACCACGTTCGGGCCTATTGTTTGGCCAATCTGTACTTTCTTCTCACTTACCCTAAGTTGTTTTTTCTGTTTTTTCGCAGAATCTGCACCGGCTTTAGGGTCATTTACAAGTGTATCTTTAGCTACATATACAAAGTATTCGCCCATTTGCTCAACAACTGCCTTATTTGGCACCACTAGCTGAGGTGCTGTATCCTGGTTATGTACCCTTACCACGCAACTCATACCAGCCCTTAATATACCTTTAGGATTAGCAAATACCAGCCTGATGGTAATTGAACCGGTTTGTGCATCAACAGCGCGGTCGATAACTGAAATTTTACCGTTTGATGTGTAAAGTGAATTATCTGGCAATAAAATGGTGAACAATGAATCTATAGTATGTGTTGCATATTGCAGTTTTTCAAATTTTGGAAGTTGTTTCTCATTAATAACAAAATCAACTGCCATTGGGTTATCTGTCGATATGGTGTTTAAAACAGTAGTGCCAACAGTAACCACGTTGCCTAATTTAACCTGACTAAAACCAATGGTACCATCGAATGGAGCATAAATAGTTGAGTAACTCAAATTTGTTTTAGCAGATTTTACGGCCTGCTCTGATGATCGTACTGTGTTTTTTGAATTTTCAAGCGTAATAATGGCGTGATCGTAAAGTTGCTTGGCCACGGCATTATATTTATTTAAATATTCATACCTGTCGGCATCTTGTTGTGATTGCACTAATGTGCCTTGCGAAACTTTAAGATTTGCTACAGCCGCATCATAATTATCCTGGTAAATGCGTTCATCTATAGTGTACAGTTTTTGTCCTTTTCTAACATGGCTACCTTCAGTAAAAAATATACCTGTAACGGCCCCCTGAACCTGCGGAAGCAAGCTAACCTGACTTAATGCCGCAGTTGTCGCGGGATAATTGTCATAGTACAAAACACTTTTTGCTTTTACAGTAAGCAAGTTAACAGGAACCTCTGGACTTGGCGGCGGCTGTTTTTTTCCACAAGAAGCCAAAAGAAGACTACTTATAAAAATGGTATTTAATATTAATTTATTCATGTAGGCTGTTATTATTCGTTAATAAGTTATATCTCCCATTGCTTTTTCAAGATCTATTTTGCTTGATAGCGTTTGGAACAATGCATTTAAATAGCTGATTTCTGATGAAATAAGGTTCGACTCGGCTGTGATCACATTTAAGTAAGCCACTATACCTTGTTTATATTGCAGTGTGACCACAAAGTAAGTACGCTTTGCTAAAGTGACATTTTTTTGTAATAAACCTAAGTTATAGAGGTTGCTTTTATAATTTGCAAGGGCGCTTGTGTATTCGCTATATATCTGCGACTTTAGGTCAACCTCACTCCAGTTAAGTATTTCTTCCTGTAATTTAGCTTTGTGCAGGCTATGCAGGCGTGAAAATCCAGTAAAGATTGGTATACTTATAGAAACACCTATTAATGAGCTAGGATAAGAGGTTGAGAAAAGATCTGACATTCTATTGTTTTCATAGGCCAGATCATAGTTATAAAAAGCAGATACAGTAGGCAGGAATGCTGCTCTATAATAATTCACCTGCTCGTTTTGAATGGCTTTTTGTGTCCGGATCTGTTGAAATTCAATGCGTTTTTCATAGGCAAGTTGCTGGGTGGTATCCATATGAATATCCTGCATCATTTGCAACGTATCGAAATTCACATTAAATTGTTTTTCGGGAGGATAACCCATCAATCGCTTTAATACGGCATATTGTGGTACAACATTTTCATCGGCCTGTTTTAATGAAGCCATTGAGTTATTGAGCGAAATAGCCGCTTCTTCATAATCTGTTTCATCAACAATTCCACCTTTATATTGATGATAGGTATCGCGCAAATTTCTGCCAAGGCGTGCCGTATCTTCTTTTAAAACATTGATCTGTTCCAGTGTAAGTAATACGTTATAAAAAGCTTTACTTACCGCCGATACCAGGTAAATTTTAGTGCTATCTGTAACCTCTTTTGCCTGGGTTACCAATAAAGGCGCGCTTTTAGCCGCATATAATAAACTGGGACTAAATATAGCCTGTGACACCGTTAGTTCGGGAATGAAACTATTGGAGGCGGTTTGCCTTGTGGTAGTTCCGGTAGATGTGCCTGATGTTGTACTGCCACCAGTTGCACCTGTGCCGCTTGAAACCACCGATCCTGTATAATTTGATTGTTGAATATAGTGTATTGCATCGCCGGTGGCGTTAACCTGTGGTAGCCATGATGATAAAGCTATGGCATTGGTTTCTTTGGTAATACTTACATTTATTATTGATTGATTTAAAAGTGGCTGATGAACCAATGAATAATCAATACATTGTTGTATGGTCAAAAAATCCGTTCCATTTGCCGGGCTATTAACCGGAACGAGCATTTTGCTTGTATCTACCGTTTGCGCATAAGTAAATAACGATAAGCTGGTGAATGCCGTAACCAATAAAGAAACCCGGATTGTAGCTATACAAAAAGAGAAGTTTGCTATTTTAGAGCAGAATGGCTTGGTTTTTAATATATTATATTTCATAAACAGATTCTAATCCGGTATATGTGGTTTTCAATCTACTAATACAGTTACAAATAGTATGTGTTTGCAAAAATGATAAAATGCTTCATTATCTGAGGTAACAATATTGTTAACTATTTATTGCTGCACTTAATTACACAATATTGTTACTTATTGAGAAATATTATTGCCTTATATTAGAATTTTAGAAATATTAAAGCACTGAATATCAATGTATATAACAATTAAATGCTAGTTTTAGTTGATGGAAATAAAAAAGAACATAAATCAGCAATTAACTTTAAAAAAAGCCTTTATCATCTTAACTGTTTGCATAGCATGGTTTGCTTTGATATTACAGTTTTCTCTTTCGATACCTGCATATTTAAATAACGGAAGAACCTTGGCCGGAACAATTATACACTTATTAAGCTATTTTACTATACTAAGCAATATATTGATAGCGGAAAGTTTAAGTGTGATTTTATTAAAACCCCAAAGCGTAATAGGGAAATACTTTTTGAAGGATTCAATAAGTGGAGCACTAGCAGTTTATATAACCATTGTAGGGTTAACATATAATTTAGTACTACGCAATATATTGACACTTGAAGGCTTTTGGCGACTTGCCGATGAACTCCTACACGTAATAGTCCCATTATTATATGTGCTATACTGGATCTTATTTGCTCCTAAAGCTGCTTTAAAGTGGCGGGATATTTATTATTGGCTTATATTCCCTTTGTTTTACCTGATATTTATTATCATTCGTGGCGCTGTAAGTAGTTATTACCCCTACCCATTTATGAATGTTGTTAAATTGGGTTATCCTGCGGTAGCTTTAAACTCAACCGCAATGCTGACTGGCTTTGTTTTGGTTAGTATATTGTTTGTTTTGGTTGGCAGGTTTCAGCGCAAAAAAAACTAAAGGGTTAAAATTAATAACTGATTTACATCGCTAAAAATCCATAACGATTTGTTATTAAAATGACTATTTTTGTGATATCAACTATTCCAATATGTTCGATTTTCGTCTGCAAGTATTTTATACTGTAGCCAAGCGGCTCAATTTCACCAAAGCAGCAAACGAGCTTTTTATAACCCAACCTGCGGTCACCAAGCACATTAAGGAACTGGAAAGCCAGTTTAAGGTTTCATTGTTTGAAAGAAGCGGGAATAAAAAGATCAGCCTTACTCCTGCCGGCGAAACACTTTTACAATACACCACCCAACTTTTTAATACTTACGGGGAACTGGAATACGATATGAACATGCTGGTCAATCAGCATAACGGTGTATTACATATTGGTGCAAGTACAACCGTTGCCCAATACATCATCCCTCCTGTATTGGCCCAATTCCATAAAAAATTTAAAGATATACAGGTATTGCTCATTACAGGTAATACCGAAGATATTGAACAGGCATTACTTAACAAAACAATTGAAATTGGGATAATTGAAGGCATATCACGCAATCCGCAGATAAAATATGAGGAGTATTTAAAGGATGAATTGGTATTGGTAAGTGCTGTAAATAATACCCTTGTAAAAAAGGCTGCAATTAAACCTGAAGAATTAAAAAACTATCCGATGTTATTGCGTGAGCCGGGTTCAGGTACATTAGACGTTATTGCACATGCATTAAAACCCTATCAGATAAAACTGAGTGATCTGCAGGTTGAAATGCAGCTTGGCGGTACCGAAAGTATAAAATCATATGTATTGCATAGTAATTGCCTGGCATTTCTATCCATTCATTCTATACTGAAAGAGCTAAAAAATAATGAATGCCGGATAATCGACATTAAAGGTATGGCCATTGAGCGACCATTTCATTTTATACAGCAACATGGACAAGTCTCGCCTTTGGCCGAATTATTTATACGTTTTGCACGTAATTACAAGCAGGATTGAATTGATATATTCAACCAGCTACTTCTTTTTCATGCCGGAAGTATCTTTTATTTTGGTGCCCCCTGATGCACTGTTATCAAGTGTTGTGGCATCAGCGGGTGTAACTTTTGAAGTATCAACCTTAGTTGAATCATGCGATACCTGGTATGTATTTTTAACCGTGTCCTCACCCTTGCTTGCAGAATGATCCCCTCCGCAAGCGCTAAAAATACTTGCTGATATTACTATTGCAGATATTAATTTTATTGTTTTCATGATCGTTTTATAAATTCTTAACCGCAAGCATCTTTGCTTCCTGCGTATTGTTATAACATCAAATACAAGCAGCTGTTTTAGTTAATTAGTCTAACCTTTGATTTTCAAACCTAAATAGTTGTTCATAACCAAAAGTAATTGATGATTATCTTTTGTGATGAAAATATATTTAAGAATTGATGGACATTTGAGCATCAAAACAAAAAACATGGACGCACATAACACATCAATTAAAAATACAAGCGGGCTTATATTGAATATAAGTCAGAACACAAGTAAAATAATTTTTATTGTCTGTATTACACTTTGTTTAACTCCTTTTATAAGCCCGGCAATTGCATTGCTGATGGGTTTGGTTATTGCACAGTTTACAGGCCATCCTTATATTCATCTAAACCACAAAGCCACTCACTTGCTGCTGCAAATATCAGTAGTTGGGCTAGGCTTTGGCATGAATGTACATAGTGCATTACAAGCCGGTAAGGAAGGAATATTATTTACTATAGCCTCTATATCAGCTACCCTGATTTTCGGCTTTCTGATGGGGAAATGGCTTCATATTGAAAAGAAAACGTCTTATCTTATATCAACGGGTACTGCAATTTGTGGAGGCAGCGCCATCGCAGCTATATCCCCGGTAATAAAGGCTGAAGAGAAACAAATTTCTGTGGCATTGGGTTGTGTATTCATCTTCAATTCTATAGCCTTGTTTGTTTTTCCGGTGATAGGGCATCATTTCAACCTGTCACAAACTCAGTTTGGCTTGTGGTGTGCCATTGCTATACATGATACCAGTTCGGTTGTAGGTGCAGCCAGCAAATACGGCCCTCATGCGTTAGAGGTAGCAACCACCGTGAAACTTGCACGTGCTTTATGGATCATCCCGGTTGCATTTGTATCTACCTTTATCTTTAAAAACAAATCAAAAAAAATAAGCATACCTTATTTTATAGGCCTATTTGTAATTGCCATGATAGCGAATACTTATATTCCAGCAGTAACAATGATTAGCCCGCACATAATTTTAGTTGCCAAAGCTGGTTTAACACTCACATTATTTTTGATAGGTGCCGGATTATCAAGGCAGGTTTTAGTATCAGTAGGATTCAAACCCTTGTTGCAAGGGCTTGTATTATGGATAGCTATATCAACCACAGCATTATACGCTGTAATGCACCTGGCATAATTTAACGATTACCTGCTAAAATAAAAACCGGCTGGTTTTAAAAGCAGCCGGTTTTTATCTTTAAATCAATATTATATTATTTGCGATGGCCACCTGGATTGCCGCCAGATGGATGACCACCGCCACCCGAAGGGTGACTTTGAGGAGCAGGTGCATGGCTTGCCTGGTGTTGCTGCATGCTAATTCTGTCATTATTATGTTGTGTATTAGCATGAGATGCCGAATGTTGCACATTAGCCTCATGATTAGTAGCCCTTGCAGTCGCATGCTGTGCATTGGCTTCATGATTTGTAGCTCTCGCAGTCGCATGCTGTGCATTGGCTTCATGATTTGTAGCTCTTGCTGTCGCATGCTGTGCATTGGCTTCATGATTTGTAGCTCTTGCAGTTGCATGTTGTGCATTGGCTTCTCGGTTGATCGCTTTGGTATTTGCGCGTTCAGCAGCTACAGCCGGGCGACCATGATTAACTGACGCAAATTGACTGCGGTTTTGGCTCGCAGAACGTTGGTGTGCCATTTGGTTTGATGTTGGCGAAATATGCCTGTCATGAGCAGCCATTTCATCGGCTTTTGTTGGCCTTGCAGTTACCCCACCACGACCATTAAAGCTCGCGTGGCTGTTATTACGCGGGAAACTATTGTTTACATAAGTGCTATGCACTACACTGCGGTTTACTCGTGTTACCGAAGTATTGTACTGGAACCTGCCGCCAGACCATCTGCCGCCATAATAACCTGAACCTCCGTAGCCAAAGCCATAGTTTATACCACCGTAGAACCCAACATGAGGGCCCCAGTAACCTGAGTGGAATGCATAAACGCCTCCGTCAAAGCCCCACCAGCACGGTGTCCATAAAAAACCAACAGTTGGTGGTGCTACCCATGCTCCGGGTACCCAATAATACCCATCTGAGCTGTAAGCCCAGTAACCAGGTGTCCATATATAACCATCAACCGGGCAATATGGTTGTTCATATACCGGTATTGCCGGTGGCCCTATACGCACTGATAAGCCAACGCTCACCTGTGCATGTAATTGGGGCGATGCAATAATGGCAAGGCCCGCAATCAAAATTATACCTTTTAATATCTTTTTCATGGTAGTGTGTTTTTATTTAGAACAAGATATTTGATGAAAGGTTTAATAATATTTCCTAAACGATTGTTGGTTAATTAATAATAAAAATATTATTGTTTGTTTAAGGTGCTGTAAATTAGACTATTGTGGAATATATGTATTATAATTTGTGGAAGGCGGATATATATTATTTTGCAAACAGGATTTTTATACCGGTAACTTGTTTTATACATCTTGCAGGTTTCTTTTCATCCTGTACAATTATTCTAAAGGGGCCATCGCTGGGGGCCAATGGTTTCCCATCGATCATATCAGCTAAAATAATCGTTCTGTCGGTAAAACCTTTGTCTAGTTCAGCCAAAGCAAAAACAACCTGGTAGCCATCACTGGCTTCAACTAACACATATTTGGTTAAATTTTCGCCTCTTAAATCTTTACCCATAGTAACACCTGCTTTTAGCAGCAAATCAGCTAATAATACACCTGAATAAGTATGATCATTCCCATCTCTATCTTTACGTACTACTTGGGTTTGTTTAAATTGATTCAGATCATCAAGTTTAATTTCAAGTGGCGTTACTACCACTCCCGATATTTTAACAGATGCTTGTTTTACTATATATTGTGCTTTGCTTAACAATGGAGCTACTCCCAGGAAGCAGATTATAATTACAGTGATTCTTTTCATTTGGTTGTTAATTTGCAGTTGGTTGTTAGTTTGTTTGGATCAGAAAAACGCTTATCAGTTATAAAGGTTGAATCGGTAAGCATATTTAAAAATGCGATAAGTTCTTTCTTTTCTTCCGGGCGCAATTTTAAGCTTGTTCCTCCGCGCTCATTCGATTCACCAATTAAAAATGTACTTAATGATGGCGATTGCTTGATATGCTCACTATAATGGTCCACAACTTGTTCCAGTGTCTCGAACCTTCCGTCATGCATATAAGGGGCAGTTAATGCAATATTGCGTAATGTTGGCGCTTTAAAACGCCCCCTGTCTGATGATAAACCTGTAATACTTTCAATACCTGCATCGGCCGGAATACTATCAAGCCCATTATTATGAAAAAACTCCATATAATTTTTTGTCCCACCGTGGCAATGCACACAATTTGCACCTCGTATTCCTTTTTCAGGATCAGGGCCGGTCATAAAAAGCGCCATACCCTTTAGTTCGCGTTCTGTTGGTTGGTAAGTATTTTTTAAATATTGATCGTAGCGCGAATTACAGGATATAAGCGTACGTTCAAACTGTGCAATAGCTTTTATTATTCTATCGCCGGTAATGGCATCATCGCCATAAACCAGTTTAAATAGTGCCGGATATTGCGGAGTGTTTCTAAGTTTCTGAGCTGAGTTATCCAATGATTGCCCCATTTCATGCAGATTGGTTAAAGGGAAAACGGCTTGCTCTTCCAAACTTGCCGAACGCCCGTCCCAAAAAAATTTCCTTGTCCACAACAGGTTGGTTAATGACATTGCATTGCGGCTGGTGGGTACATTATCTATACCTTTGCTAAAAGCTTTATCGTCTGTGAACGCCCGTTCCTGTTTATGGCAACTAGCACATGAGATGGTATTAGTAGCCGATAATTTTTTCTCATAAAACAACGTCCGGCCTAAATATACGCCCTGCTTAGTTGTGGGATTATCGTCAGGCACAGAAATACGATTACCGAAGTTAGCCGGATAAATGAATTTATATGGGCCAGTTTCAATGGCATCGGTATCAGCAAATAAACTCCAGCCTGATAAGCCAACTGTTAGTATTATTAAAATGAATATTGCGTACGATTTACTCCATCGCTTTTTTGATCGATAATAAAACCTCAAAATCCGGCGTTTTTTGTTATTCATTAGTTATCAAAAGTAAAGGATTATGAAAAGGAAATCCACCACATTCGGATATATTTTGCAAGATGTAATTATCACTCCATAAACATTGCAGGCAACTATGCTGAATTTAAACAAAATTGAAGCCGGTATGTTAAGCGTTTACTATGAAAAGACCTCTCTTATTTTTATTGCCGTTATGCTATTTGATTTTCTTATGTGCCTGCAATGTTACCGCTCAAAATAAAAGCCTGAAATTAGTTTTCATAAGGCATGCTGAAAAGTCTGAAGAAGGTGATAATTTAAATTGTCAGGGGCTTAATCGCTCAATGCAATTACCGGCGGTGTTGTTTAAGAAATTCGGCAAACCAAACAATATTTATGTACCAGCATTAGGTTTGGGAGATGTTACCAAACATGCCCGCATGTTGCAAACCATTACCCCTTTTGTTGCTAAATATGGGCTTACCGTTAATTCAGAATATGATGAAGATGATTATAAAAAAATAGGTAAAGCATTGCTCAACGAAAATGGAACAATAATTATAGTTTGGGAACATAAAAACATTCCGCCGATATTAGCCTATCTTGGTGTAAATGGCTATTTGAATTGGCCCGACAATGATTTCGACAGTATATGGATAGTTACTTTCACAAAAGGCCATGCCGTAATGACCAGAGATAAAGAACATTTAAATCCAGCTCCCGGATGTCCTTTTTAATTTAATTGTTTATATAACTCTTCGTAAAGAGCACTATAATCCAAAGATAAATTTTGGTCATATAATATGCCTGCTCTTAACGCTTTTAATCCTGAAACACCCAGTAGTTCTTCTACGTCAATTTCCTCTATCGTATCTTCTAATATACCCGCCCTTTGCAATATATTCAAGTAAATATTATACTCCGCTTCTTCCTCTTTTTTTGAATAAACAATAGTTATTTTTCCCTGCTTGGTAATACGTTCCGTTGAATTTTTAATACAGGCCTTGTCAATTCGTTTTTTGATTACTTCATATCTTATATTGTAGGCACCATCAATATCAAAATGCTTTTCATCCATTCTGAACCTTATATCTATCGGCGTGCTGTAAACCAGTATCAGAGTTGTAACTCCTAAATGATACGGCAGTGAATCCTTTAAACGATATTGCTCAATTGCCATTTCAGTAATTACCAGTAATTGCCACAAACGCAATCGCCTTAGTACTATGTCGGTAAAATCCTTGTCGGGAGCAATAGCGCTTCCAATATAAAGGCTGTGATCAACACCATCAGTTTTAAACCTTTCATAGTAATGCGGGTAATATTTTTGAATCTCAAGCTGCCTTTTATCCAGAATACCCAGCAATTTATCATTAACGAGGGTTAATGTTTCTTCATAATTACGCCGGTTCGTGTAAAATTCGCCAGTTAAACTATCTGACTGCTTAAAATAATTTTCAATCCCATTATTGAGTTCCAGGCTATAATTATTAGCGGACCTTAGCAAAGGAAGAATATTTATTTCCAGATAATGTTGAAGAGATTGCTCAGTATCCGCTTTTATTCCCAAAGACAGTTCATCAATAAAGACTTTCAAATAAGATAAGTGCTCAACTAAAGCAGGTATGAATTTTTCCTGCTGCATTTGTTCTAGTAATGACATTAGCTGTTCAACTTGATTCTCGAGATCATTCTTAACGCTCAGGTTCCTGGTTATGGAAGAGTTATGAATATCAACCTCGCCGTACAAAGGAAATACTTTTCTGAATCTTATTTCCTTAAAATTATAATTTGTTCCCGAATCCCGGTTTTGAATATAGTTTTTTGCTTCGCGTTCAAATTTCCAATTTACACTTGGGTGCAAATTGGTATAGTTATTTTGGATAACTGCCCGTACTCTTGTTTCAAAGTCATTGATCTTACGATCAATAGCATCCACCAAAAATGGCATAACAAATTCTAACTTATTTGCTGTTACACTATTGAGCACTCCAGTTGTAGAAGAAACCACTTCTAAAAAACCATGCAAGATGTCATTTTTTGCCACGGGTGCCAGAATAAAACTTTTAATATTTTGGCTACCGAAGGTTTCAGTGATATAAGTGTATTCTTCATCCCCTTTAATATCAGTAATGTCGGCAACAGTAAAATAGGTTTGTTGCTTAATCAAGTTTTGATAGGCATTAGCACAAATTATGTTTTTGTAATCCTCTTCACCCCTATGGGGTAAAAGAAAACTTTGAACTTTTTGCCCGAAGGTTGATATACCCATCTTTCCGCTCGACTTATCAAATAAAGTAAGGCCCGTACGTATATCTGATATTTGGAAGATGGACTGAAGGATTGATTCCAATATCTGCTGTATGCCGGGGCCTGTTGTACCGTCTAACAAGCTATCTTTTAATATTGAAATTGCATTTTGAACAGTTACATCAACCAGTGTCATTATAGTAAAACCCTTCATTAACCAACTAGCTGGTGGAAATTTCTCTTTCCATAAAGCAAGATCGTCGTAATTATTCAGCAATAACTTAATATCACCATTTGATAGTGAAGGCATTTCCTTTGGCGGAATGATTTCCATAAAATCGGCATTATACAATATACGATAATGCTTAATAAGGCCTTTTGAAGTAGGGATATCATAAAACAAGGGCCTGACAAAGTCAAGCTGCGTATTGTAAAACTTATTTAATATTAAGCAACAGCTTGCAATATAAAACTGATGTTCATTAAAATCACGGATATTTATCTCAAACCCGGGCCCTGCATCATGCAAAATATTTCTAAACCTTTCTGTGTAGTTAAACATCAGACCCTGATATGGTATTGTTATAGCTTTTATCTCATTAAGGCTTAAAAGAGCCGGAAATAGTTCTGCCGTTAAACGAGATATTAATGCTGTATTATCGATTATCTGTGAAATGTCTGTGATCCCATCTTTTAATTCGGGATGTGCTTGAACTTCTTTTAGCAGGTCATTAGCATAATGCCCTGCTTCAGTTTCTGCAATTTCTTCCAGCCTTTCAATTATTTTATGAAATGAGAGCCTGATCTGGAATGGATTATCAAAAAACTGTGGAAGTATCATATGCTAATTTACGCTTAAATTACTTTTTCAAAAAGGACATAGATAATGCAGATCCTGCGCCTAATACCACTCCGCCCGCAACATCAGTAGGATAATGAACGCCCAGATACATACGCGAGTAGCTAACGGAGCCTGCCCACAAGTATGCTGGTATAATTACAAACCATTTGGGATAAGCCATTGAAAGCGCTGTTGCGGTAGCAAAAGTTGAAGAGGTGTGCCCCGACGGAAATGAATAGCTTCCGGCTCTGTAAACAGGTGTAATATTTACGTTTTGAATAAAGGGTCGTGGGCGTTTAACCAAATTCTTAATAAGCAGATTTAAGCCATATGAAAGAGCTGTACTACTTGCTACAAAAAGTGAATTTTGTCGCATAGCCTCATTGTGGCCTAAAACTCCACCTAAAAACAAACCGGCAGGTATACCTATATCTCCATAACGATAGGTATTTGACATAAACATAAAAAAATCAGTTTGTTCGGGTGTACGATTGTTTTGTAAATCAATGAGCACACGATCATCAAATTGCTGAAGTTGAGATTGTGCAAAAGTGCTTTTAGGGGCAATTAATAGTTGGAAAAACAATAATAAACCGAGTAGTTTATATGATCTTTTTTTCATGATTAATCTATATGCCAAAACAAGCACCCATTTTTATCGGCCTTTGTTAAAAAATAGAAAAGCGATGATAAAGGCGGCTACAGAAACAATAAGTCCGAACATAAACACATTATAAGCAATCCTGAGCAGATGATATTTTTTGCCGAGCACTACTCCCTGTGCATACACATCTCTGATAAGGCTGCCATACAAAAAATCTTTTTCCTTCATCATTTTTTGCATGCCATAATTAAAGTCATCCAGCTTCATTTTATAAAAGTTGCCGAAGAATAACAAGTTGGTTTTCTTTTCGTCTACATCTTCTTTTGTAAAAATACCCTTGGGAATAGAAGGCCGGGTTGACAAAATAGAAAACGTCATGGCAGTAAGGCTTACTATCAACAAAATAAATGATGGTACCACAAGGTATCCATAAGTATCCAACCTTCTGAATACCAAACTAATTATGGCTGATAAAATAATAGAATTAACGGTAATCAAAATGTGGGCCTTTCTGTCGGCCATATCACTCAGTCGCTGGTGATTACTTGAACTTATCCTGAACATGGTTTCAATACCTTTATCGGGCTCATTCTTTTCACCTTTTTTCTTTTTATGATCCTTAGAAGTCTCTTCTGCACTTTGAATTTCTGTTTGATCATCAGGTTGAACCATTTTGCTTTCTTCTAATAAAACTTTTCCCTTTAAAATTTCGATATTTTCTTTTTTCTTATCGTTTAGTAGTGATTTACAATAATTTGTGTAGTAAGTATGGTTCTCCAGAAAAGATATTGTTTTCTCTCTCCACTCCAATTTGCTCACATCAGCATGATGCATGAGATTATATTCCTTACGCAAAAGTTTATCATTTTTAAAAAAGTCATCTGTTCCTAATTTAAATAAATCGGCATCGCAAACAATTTGTTCCATTAGTGTTGTAGCCGATTGTGGCATTTTTGTTGCCATAATGCAGCTTTTTATTAATTCAATATTCTCACTGTTTACTTTATGGTCGGTAAGAAATATTTCAGCCAGCCGGCAACCTTCTTCTTCGTGATTATTTATATCAGTTATGTATCCAATATCATGAAACCATACCGCGGCTAAAACAATAAAAAGATTTTGATCATTTAGTTGATAATGGTTAGCTATTTTACTGGCTGCTGCAACCACATGTTCAGTATGTTTCTGGTTGTGATATATGAGATTTGAGGTATCATTGTTTTTATAATATTTTAATACATGATCCTGTATTTTATCAATTAAGCGCTGATAATTCATTTTTCAAAGCAGTTTAGTTCCTGATAATAACCTTGGCAGTATAATTTTAAAGTTAAGAGAAATTTATGGATTGCCGTATTCATTTGAATGCAAGGAAAGCTTAATTGGCATCATCTAAAAGCTATAAACACAAAAATCCCCGCTTCTGCGGGGATTTTTGTGTTATTTATTTACTTTAAATAACCCTTATAGATTAAAAGTTTGGTTTGTTCACATCCCACCATACCCTGGTGCCACCATTATCAGGGCCACCTAATAACTGAACAGCTTGTTGTACGGCTGCTCCGTTGGTAGTGTATTCGTTTGAAGGATAAGCTAAACGACGGATTTGTATTTGTGTATCAATAGTACCGTTACTGTTGTTATTTACAACCGGGAAAAGTTTAGGATAACCTGTACGGCGATATTCCGTCCATGCTTCCTGACCTTCCGGGTACATAGCGATCCATTTTTGAGTTATGATACGCTCCAAATTTTGCTCATTTGTTGCTGCAGGGTTCCAGGCAATTGTTGCGGTTGAAAGCGCAGGTGAATTGTTTGCAGAATTTGATGGGTCAACGTAAGCTATAGGTGTACTGGTTGCATCAGTTAAGTAAGACCCAGGTGTTACACCCCATTGCGCCATTGAAGTTGTTATGCCTGTGTTGTAATCAGTTGCTGCATCACCAGCTCCTGTCCAACCGCGTAAAGCCGCTTCAGCTTTTAAGAACCAAACTTCAGCAGCAGTCATAAACATCATTGGTGATGATGGGCCAAATGCAGTATTAACATTTAAAATAGAATAACCGCTATAACCCGGTTTAGCTGTAATTATTGATCCTATACGAATACCTTTATATTGGCCTGCAAAACGTGGGTCGGTTGCAGGTGAAGCAAATTTAGGTAAACGTGGATCATTATAACCAACCAGGTACGACTCAACATCTGAACCTAAAGAGATATCTGTCCAACTGGTAGTAATTACATTAAGCGGGTTGTGGTAGCCACCACCAGAAATACCCGCATTATCTGTATTATCTGCAAGTAAACCACCATTAGTTGGATCCAGTGCTTTTTCAGCTTGTGCTTGTGCTGTAGTTGGATCAACTTTAACAATGTGCATTGCTAAGCGTAAACGCAATGAATTAGCTAATTTAATCCATTTGGTATAATCACCGCCATAAACTAAGTCATAGTTTGCAAACGGAGTTTTACCTGGGTTAGCTTTTACAAATGCGTTAAGATTGTTAACAGCAGTATCTAATTGAAGGAAAAATTGCTGATAAACACTTTGTTGACTATCATAAGCTGTAGCAATTACTGATGATCCTGCTTTGCTATAAGCAATCGGACCATATTTGTCTGTCATTCTGTCAAATGTTTCCACTTTAAGAATCAATGCTACTCCCCAAAAATCAGGCTGTGCAGTTCTTGTTCCAACTTTACCTATATAATTGATATCAAATAATGATGTGGTATAACCATCGATAAAGATCTGTTGGTTCCAGCCATCTACTAAGCTATAAGTTAAGTTATTAATATTTCCTCTGAATGGATCGGGTGACATCATATAACCTGAGTAACAATCAGCATTTAAGTTTTGGTCAAGCTGATAATTACCTTCTTCGCCAAATAAAGCTGTCTGAATCCCTGGGAATACCAATCCAACCTGTACTTGTTGAGATGTTAAACCCGTATTATCTGTATCAAAGTTTTCGAATTTTTTTGTACAACTGCTAAATTCTAACAGCGACAGCGAAAGCAAAGATGCAATACAGAACTTGCTTCCGATGTTTATGATGGATTTATAATTTGTTTTCATCGTTTTAATTTATAAAAGTGAATATTAGAAAGAAGCATTCAAGCTTAAACCATAGTTACGGGTTGCAGGCTGATTGAATACATCAACACCTGAAAGACCGTTTCCTGTTGACATGCTGATTTCCGGATCAAATGGCGCTTTCTTGTAAAAATAGATAAGATTGCGGCCTATTGCTGAAATTTTAAGGCTTTTTATAGCTCCTGTCATTGGTATGGTATATCCGAACGAAGTTTCACGTAAGCGAACTACAGTTGCGCTGTACATGTAATTTTCAGTAATACCTGCACGGCCACCAACAGTGCTGTACCATGTTTGCGGATCAACTGAAGTTACAGGTGCACCTGTAGTTGCGTTAACACCATTTATGGCTACGCCACCTGCAGCTCTTGCATCGCCTGATGCTTTTGAAACACCATATTGATCCATTACAGCTTGTGTTAATGATAACACCTGACCACCAAACTTTCCGTCAACAAGGAAACCTAAAGTGAATTTTTTATAATTAAAGCTGTTATTCCATCCCAGTTGGAATTTAGGATTTGGATTACCAAGATAATTGAATCCGCTGTTTACCTCAGGAGTTCCACCAGCTCCAATTAAGATACGGCCTTGTTTATCACGTTGGAATGTAACACCATAAATATCACCAAATGATCCGCCTTTAGCTAAGATAGACTCATAAGAGTTATTTCCGTTAGGCGTTAAAATAAACTGATTGATACCATCCTTTGAATCAACATCGATTACTTTGTTTTGATTTGCAGATGCATTAATTGAAGAGTTCCATGTGAAATCCTTTGTTTTTATTACATCATAACCCAATGAAAACTCTACACCTGAGTTTTGAATGTTACCTGCGTTAACATACCCTTGTGAATAAGTCGTAGTATATGAAGGAGTAACAGCTATGTATTGGTTTCTTGTATTTGTTTTGTAATAAGTAAAGCTAAAGCTTAACCTGTCATCAAAGAAACGCAGATCAGTACCTGCTTCAATATTATCTGTTTTTTCAGGTTTTAGTTCAGGGAAAGGAGCTACAGAATTTAATACAACGCTACCACCAATACCCAGGTGAGCTAATGGATTTGTAACATAATTTGGTACAGTATTACCAACCTGTGCGTAAGTGCCTCTAATCTTTGCATAAGTTATTACATCTGGTAATTTAAACATTTGGTTTAATATGAATGATAAACCTACTGATGGATAAAAGAAGTGATAACTTGTAGTATATGCCAGGTTTGATGACCAGTCATTTCTTCCTGTTAAAGTTAAAAACGCCCAGTTTTTATAAGATAAGTTTGCATTAGCAAATAAAGATTGTATTTGATTGTGGTTTGCTGGTAAATTGGTTACCGGCGGGCCACCTGCTGCAGTTACTATATTCTGAGGAATGAAAACGTTTGGTATGGTTAAACCCGTACCTGTATAACTGTTACTTGCATCAGGACCGATATTGGTTCCGTCTGTAGATATATCAGTAATACTTGCACCTAATATACCATCTAATTTGAAATCAGATTTTCCAGGTACGTTGAAAGTAGCCAAGAAATCTCCATATTTTTGTTCCGTTGTTTGGTTGCTTAATAAAAACTGACCATTTGATTTAGCCAATACTGGGTTAGTTCCTGCATACAGATCTTGTTGATATACATCATTAATACGATCAACATTACCGCGTGCTTGTATATTTAACCAAGGGGTTATTTCATATTTAACAGTAGTATTTATTAAAATCCTGTTACGGTTTGCAGTATTAGGATCACGGTTAGTTATCCACCATGGGTTTTGTTGCAAATCTTCGTTAAAAGGCCAATTTTGTGTTGGCACCCCATTTCCACCTGCTACTGCTGGTAGTTCAAATGCAGTTTTATAGGGAGTTATATCAACACCCCTTGGAAACAAATATAAACCGGTTAATGGATTTAAATATAAACCTAATCCCGGGCTATTATCCACAGTCTGGGTGATATAGTTCACATTTGCATCAACAGTTAATTTATCATTTAAAAATTTACCTGTTTCACGGAAATTAACATTGTTCCTGGCTAATTTATTGCCTGGTTCAACACCATCAGCAGTAGTATTAGCATAAGAGAAATAAGTTAATGCCTTATCCGTACCGCCAGAAATGTTGATCGAATTGGTGAAATTTGTTCCTGTTTGATAGAACTGTGATAAATTATCAGATGCACCAGATATAGCTGCACCCCAGCTGGTAGTAGCACCCGGAGAAGTCTCTCCATAGCTATTTTGGAATTGAGGCTGGTAAGCAATTTTATCCGCAGTAAATGATGAAGAGAAATTGATAGAAGTTTTTCCAGCTTTCCCTTTTTTAGTAGTGATCAGGATAACTCCGTTTTGTGCCTGGCTACCATAAAGTGCAGCGGCAGCAGCACCTTTAAGCACAGTCATACTTTCAATATCATCAGGGTTAATGTTTGAGATGCCGTCGCCACCATCCTGGTTTGAACTAATTCCGGATGAACCGCCACCTTGTCCTACGTTTGTTCCGTAAGTGCTATTTGGCTGCCCGTTTGAATTCGATCCGTTTGAAATTGGAATACCATCAATTACATATAATGGCTGGTTGTTACCACCGGCAGATTTATTGCCACGTAGTATAACTTTTACCGAGCCACCTACGCCTGATGCACTTGGATCAATATTCACACCTGCAAGTTTTCCATTAAGGGCATCCATCAAGTTATCTGTTTTAACAGTAGTAAGTTCTTTTCCGCTAACCTGTTGTGAAGAATAAGTAAGTGATTTTTCTGATCTTTTTACACCTAAAGCTGTAACAACAACCTCATTAAGGTTTTTTGAATCAGTGCTTAATACAACATTAATTGATGATTCAGTACCTACAGTTACAGTTTTGGCTATATAACCAACATAACTGAATACTAAAACATCGCCTGGATTTGCATTCAGCTTAAACTTTCCGTTTACATCTGTTTGCGTTCCTACTGTCGTTCCTTTAATGGATACACTTACACCTGGTAAGCTTGCTCCTGTTTCGTCTTTTACAACTCCGCTTATCGAAGTTGCATTTCTCACACTACGGATTACACCGCTGGTTGTGATAATTGTTTTGCTGTGTGCCTTATAGGAAGCATTTGCCCCCATTGCCACACACGGCAATAATAAGATTAGTGGTAATATTTTTTTCATTTTGATTTGAATTAGTTTGTGTTAATTGTTTTTTAGTGTTTAGTTGTTTGTTGTTTTATCCATACTTGATTGATTTTGGGTGAGTAAATGATTTTTTATTTCTTTGTCAAAATTTTCCATAACTAATACAGCCGTGCCTATCAGTTCAGCATTAAAGCCCATATCTGATATCAATAGTTCAGTGCTGCTGGCCAGGCGTGGGATGCAAAATTTGTTTAATGCCTGTTGAATAGGCGCTAGTAATATTTTCCCTACTACTGCACCTCTCCCACTTAATACGATGCTTGCAGGATTCATGATGTGAATTAGTATCGACAAGGCTTTACCGATCTTATAACCAGCATCAGAAAGCAGTTCAACGGCAAACTGATCCCCATTGTTAGCTGCTTCCATAATAGCATCACCCACCAGTTGTGGTTGATCGGTATTTATATTCTTTAAACTTGATACGTGCCCTTTTTTAATGCCTCTTATTGCTTTTTCGGCAACTACCAGCATTGATGCTTCGGCTTCAAGGCAACCACGTTTACCGCAGGTACAAAGCGAACCATCTTCAGACAATGGGATATGGCTGAACTCACCTGCAAAACCGTCAAAACCACGATAGATCTCACCGTTAACGATCATGCCCAAGCCAATACCCCAACCCAGGTTGATCACCATCACATCTCTTTGATTTTTGGCTATCCCAAATTTTTGTTCGGCTAAAGCAATTAAGCTGGAGTCATTATCAATATAAGTGGGCACACCTGTTTTTTCAGCGATCAACTGAGTTAAACTTTGTCCGTCTGAATCAAGGTGTGTATAGTTAAAACCTTCAACCGCGTTAATGAATCCTGGCATACCAATGCCTATACCAACAATTTTATTTGTAGGTATACCTGTAGCATTAATGTAGTCAACTATATTTTCAATTAAAATGTGCAGGGAATTTGGATTGTCCAATAACTGAAGCTCTGTCATCATTATTTCAGAAACAGGCTTATTAAGCAGATCAACCATTTGGATGCGCGTAGAGAGCTGATCCATTGCCACGGTGACAATGTACATGGCTTCGGGCTTAAGGGCATACATTAGTGGCCTGCGGCCGCCTCTTGAAATCGCATAGCCCTGCTCAATTACAAAGCCTTCTTCAATCAGTTCATTAACAGCTTTTGATATTGAAGGAACACTTTTATCAAAAACCTCGCTCATCTCAGCACATGATAAGGCCTTGTCAAAATAAAGGCGTTTAACAATCATGTTCTTTAGTCCGACACTTTTGACAACTTTTGTTTTAAGTTCCATTAAAAGCTTAGCTTATTATTTGTTTTAACAAACTAATCGAAAAACTTTCAAATAAACTAATACTTTCTAAAATATTTTAATAAGTACATTGTAGTTATAAAACTATCTTATAAAGTATTCCTAAATGGAATATCTTTATAATTTCTTAATAAGAAGTTAATTAAATTACAACCCGGGAAATTTGGTTGGCATGTTGAATATATATTTATACGTCTGCCATAAACCTCATATTCAATATGGGAGAAGAATTTATAGATTAAGTGTATTGATAACCAACACACTTAAAAAAAGTTATTTTATTTTAGCAGATGATTCACGCTCAAATAAGTGAGTGGGTAAAACCAGGGTTTCAAATTCAGTTACCGGCCACTTACTTCTTATCAAGCTCAATAACATTTCAGTAGCTTTCTGCCCTATCTCGAATCCGGGCTGATAAACAGAACTTAAACTTGGGGTTAAAACATCAGCAAGCATGGTATTGGTATAGCCAACTATGGCTATTTCTTCGGGGATCTTTAATTTTAGTTTCTTTAATAAATAAAAGGTATTGGTAGTGATCCTGTCAGATGTGGTAAAAATCGCATCTGGTTTGTCATCAAGTTTAAGCAGTTCGTCTAAAGCATTTTCGATCTCACTTATATCCCTGCCCCCATGCGGACAGTATTTGATATAATGATCAGGCAATTGTATACCCGCATCAGCCAGCGCATCCATATACCCGGCCAAACGTTCCTTGGTAATGGAAATATTGGGAGGACTTGTTATATGTGCTATTTTACGATAGCCTGATTCGATAAGGTGTTTGGTCGCATTATAACCGCCATTGTAATTATCGGCAATAACCTTGTGGGTTTCTATATCATCGGTTACACGGTCAAAAAACACAATTGGCAGGCCTTGTTTATGTAATTTTTTAAGATGGTCGATGTTTTTGGTTTCAGTAGAAAGGGAGATGAGCAAACCATCAATAGAGCGGTAAGTAAGGTGGTTAACGTTTTTTACTTCCAAATCATACGATTCATGGGTTTGGGTGATGATCACATTATATCCTTCATTATAGGCCACGGATTCAATCCCATTGATCACCTGTGAAAAAAATTGATTTTCAATAGTGGATACAACTATTCCGATAGATTGGCTATGCCCCTGTTTTAAGCTTTGAGCTATAGGATTAGGCCTATAGTTATGTAGTTGGGCATATTCAGTTACCAGCTTCTTGGTTTTTTCGCTGATCTCGTAACTATCCCGAAGTGCCTTTGACACCGTTGATACCGAAAGATTTAATTCTCTGGCAATATCCCTTATTGTGATCGCGTTGAAATTCATAAAGTACCTTGTATCCTGGGCAATGCAATAACCTGCTTGCTAAAACCGGTACAATATATAAAATTTACAACCAAAATATAGGCATACCGGCTTACGGTACCTTTATTAATAAACAAGTATTCGATAACGTTTGCGTAGAATTTTCGATTCCGGTCCATTAAAATAACGGGAATACATTGTAATATTGAACTGTTAACCGATATAGCATCTGCAAATCATTGTCAAGCCTGAATAGTTTACCAAAGCTATGCGCCTTCAACATCATTATAATTTATGAAAGAAGATTTAGACCTAAAACAAGATAATAACCAAACTGCTCAAAATTGGCTTAAAGGAAAAAACTGGAATAGCAATATTACTTTAGAAGCCCATCCTTCTGTTAATGCTATTGAGTTTTATACACAGTACCACAATAATAAAACCACATGGGACAAAGTATTTGCTTTCATTAAAGAGCAGGACCTGGAAACCCTGGCTCTCGGTAAATATGTTATTAATGGCGAGAATGCTTTCGCGATGATCAGTGAATATTCAACCAAGGATATAGATAATTGCAGATGGGAATCGCATAAAAAGTATATCGATCTGCAATATATAGTTAAGGGTAAAGAAAGTATGGGTATAACATCTGTTGAAAAAACCATTGTAACTGAGCCTTACGATGAAAACAATGACATTATATTTTATACCGCCGAAGGCCTTTATCATGTCGCATCAGCAGATTCATTTTTTCTATTTTTCCCGCAGGATGTGCATCGCCCCTGCATTAAAATTGGTGAAGCTGATACTGTAAAAAAACTCGTTGTAAAAATTAAAAAAGTAAATTGATCAATATATACCTACTTGGAGATGAAGAGTAAATTCTCAATACTGATACTTTTATTAAGCCTGTCTGCTAGCAGCATACTTGCTCAGAACACGGCCAAAACATTTGCTTTTGCCCAAAAACAAACAGATGTAATGCTTATCCAAGTTGAAAAAGCAAAAGCCATTGCAAATAACCCCCATGCATTTTCACCCCGTTCATTGAACCCGGATAGCAGCCTTAACCTGGTAGCGCCTGGTGACTGGTGTGCTGGTTTTTTCGCAGGCAACTTATGGCAATTGTATGAATATAGCGGTAATGAGAAATGGCTTACACAGGCTAAAGCTTTTACCACCAAAATGGAAGGTGAAAAAACTGATGGCAGCTCGCATGACATGGGTTTCAAGATCTATTGCAGTGTTGGTAATGGTTACAGGCTTACACATGACGAACATTATAAGCAGATAATAATTGAAGCGGCTAGAACCCTATGTACGCGATTTAACCCTGTAGTTGGCTGTATTAAATCGTGGGATGGACACAAAAACTGGAAATTTCCGGTAATTATTGATAACATGATGAATTTGGAGCTGCTTTTTGAGGCGACAAAACTAAGCGGCGATTCCAGTTTCTATAAAATAGCGGTTACGCATGCTAATACTACCATGAAAAATCACTTTCGTGCCGATTATAGCTCCTATCACGTAGTGGATTACGACCCGGAAACAGGCAAGGTTTTGCATAAACAAACGGCACAGGGCTATGCTGATGAATCGGCGTGGGCACGCGGGCAGGCATGGGGATTATATGGCTATACCATGTGCTACCGCGAAACCGGCAATAAGGCTTACTTACACCAGGCTGAGGAAATAGCCAAATTTATTTTCAACAATCCGAATATGCCTAAAGATCTTGTTCCTTACTGGGATTACAATGATCCGGCTATTCCAAATGTGCCTCGCGATGCATCTGCAGCAGCTATTATGGCTTCGGCTCTGTATGAGTTGAGCACATATAGCCTTAATGGCAAGCAATACAAAAGCACAGCAGATAAAATACTTAAAAGTCTAAGCAATAGTTACCAGGCTCCTGCTGGCGAAGATAAAGGCTTTCTGCTTTTACATAGCACAGGCCATAAACCGGCAAAGACAGAAATTGATGTACCTATAATTTATGCTGACTATTACTATCTGGAAGCACTGCTTCGTCAAAAACATTTAAAAGAAGATAAACCGGTTATTAATACTGCCGGGACATTAAAATATTAATATGATACAAAGCAATCTGTTTCAATACAATGAAACAACTAGTTGGGAAACAGTGGGTGAAGGTGTACAACGCCAGATATTAGGTTACGACGATAAGGTAATGCTGGTTAAAGTAAAGTTTGAAAAAGGTGGCTGCGGGCTGTTACATAATCATGCTCATTCACAGGTAAGTTATGTAGAAAGCGGCGCATTTGAGATGACAATTGGTGAAACAAAGAAGATCATCAAAAAAGGCGATGGTTATTATGTCCCACCGTTTACAACACATGGCTGCATTTGTCTTGAGGCTGGTATGCTTGTAGATGCCTTTGGCCCAGCCAGGTGGGAATTTGTAAAACCAAACTATCAGGCATATACTTTATAAAATTTTTCACAAGCATTAACTATCTTTAATAAATCAATGAGTTTAAAACAAACATGGCGCTGGTATGGCCCTAATGACCCGGTTTCATTGGCCGATATAAGGCAGGCGGGCGCAACAGGAATAGTAACAGCTTTGCACCATATTCCTAATGGCGAAATTTGGCCTGTTGATGAGATCATCAAAAGGAAATCAATCATAGAACAAGCCGGATTAGAGTGGACGGTAGTGGAAAGCGTACCAGTACATGAAGATATTAAAAGGCAAACGGGCAATTATCAGCAATATATAGAAAACTATAAGCAAAGTTTGATTAACCTTGGTCAATGCGGCATCAACATTGTTTGCTATAATTTCATGCCGGTGCTCGACTGGACACGAACTGATCTGGATTACCGCATGCCGGATGGATCAACAGCATTAAGGTTTGATTTAACAGCCTTTGCTGCTTTTGACATATTCATACTTAAAAGAGAAAATGCAGCTAAAAGCTATACTGAAAAAATCATAGATAAAGCAAAAATTTACTTTGATCAATTAAGTGAAGAAGCCTCAAAATTACTGGTTAAAAACATTATAGCGGGCCTACCCGGATCTGAAGAAGGTTATACACTGGATGAATTTTTAAGGATCTTGAACTCCTATAAAAACATCGGTCCGCACGAACTGAAAGCTAATTTGAAATGGTTTTTACAACAGGTTATCCCTTCAGCTGAAGAAAGCGGGGTATTAATGTGTATTCATCCGGATGATCCGCCCTATCCTATTTTGGGCTTGCCACGTGTGGTAAGTAATGAACAGGATATAGAGGATATTTATAAGGCAGTAGATAGTGGAAATAATGGGTTGACCTTTTGTACAGGTTCGTTTGGAGTAAATTCAGACAACGACCTGCCGGGTATGGTACAGCGCCTTGGTGACCGGATCCATTTTATTCATTTACGAAGCACCAAAAGAGATGTCGATGGTAATTTTTTTGAAGCAGATCACTTAACTGGTGATGTTGATATGTATGCCGTGATTAAGGCTTTGCTTGAAGAACAGCAGAAACGAATAACCGCCGGAAGAACAGATACCATTATGCCTTTTCGCCCCGATCATGGGCATAAAATGCTTGATGATCTGCATAAAAAAACAAATCCTGGCTATTCGGCCATCGGCAGATTACGAGGCTTAGCAGAATTAAGGGGATTAGAACTGGGGATAAAAAAAGCGTTTGGCTATTAACATGAAAATACCTGCATTTGTAATCGGGTTTATGGCATTATGTCTAATGGCTGATGCACAATATGTCAGCTTAAATAAAAGCGAACTAAAATCGTTATACGCTGCTATCGACACCAGTAAAACCTACAAAAAAATATTTGATCCTTTCTTAATTACCGCACAAAAAGCAGTCACTGAAATACCTGATCCTATTGAAGAAATAACATCGGAGGGCCTTCTGAAAGGTAACCCTGCAAAAGCTGCCAGCTTAAAAGCTGTAGAAGATGCCTACAAAGTATATTCTCTGGCATTGGTCTATCGCTTGTATAATAACAAAGCCTATCTTGAAAAAACAACAGAATTCCTACTCGCCTGGGCCAAAACCAATAAAGCAAGCGGAGACCCTATTGATGAAACCAAATTGGAAGATATGATTACTGCATATGACTTGGTCAGAGATGATCTTTCAGCAGAAAACAGGAACACAATTGACGGGTGGATGGATAGCATAGCTGATGCCGAACTAAACAGCGAATCGGCAAAACCAGGTAAAGGCACAGCTATTAATAACTGGAATTCACACCGGATAAAATTAATTACACTGATAGCTTATACTCTGCATACTCCAAAATATGACAACGCTATAATAAGCGAGCTGGAAAAGCAATTAGCGATAAACTTAAACCCGGATGGCACAACACATGATTTTGTTGAGCGCGATGCCTTCCATTATCATACTTATGATCTGGAGCCATTGTTAACAGCCTGTATCATAATTTACCGCGCCACTCGTAAAAACTATTTTAATTACCAGACCGAAAGAGGCGCATCACTCAAAAAGTCAGTTGATTTTATGGTTCCTTACATGACCGGCGAAAAAACACATGGCGAATTTGTGAACAGTACAGTTCCGTTTGACAAGGCACGTGCTAAAAACAATGAAAAGGGTTTTAAACCTGGTACACAATTTAATCCGTCAAGCGGTATATATACTTTATCACTAGCTGCTTATTTTGATCCGGCATATATAACCATAATCAAACAAGCAGAAAAGGATGATAGTTCATACTTTAACTGGCAATTGGCGTTAAACTTCACCAGAAAACCATTACAACCCTAATCTAAGCTGCTACCTTTACCTTCATATTTTCAATCAGATAATTACTCATCAGCTCTTTTTCAGACATCAGCACACTGAAATCATCAAACTTTACTCCTTCTTCAAATGGATAAACAGTATATCCTCTTTTGTTGGGATCATAATTGCCCAGTTCAAATATTTCTTCTTGTTTTTTGCCTTTTATTTTGGCACCTGCTACCAGTTGGTAGGCATCGGTTATATATTCAAAATTATTGTTCTTCATAATGAACAACCGAATGCAATTATTTTGCCAAAGTTTAAAATTAAGTGTAACGAATTTCTATACACTTGTTAAGTTATTGATTTACAAACTATCCAAACCAATCAAACAAATCATTTTGTTTTAATGTAGTTTTTTGAGTTGTATCAATATCCTTTAACATCACCCCCTCGCCCATTTGTATGATGCGGGTTCCGTAATTGTAGGCATCTTTTAAATTGTGGGTGATTAATATTGCGGTCAGTTTAAAATCTGTTATCAGCTTATCAGCAGTTTTCATCACTACTTCTGCTGAACGAGGATCAAGTGCTGCGGTCGGTTCATCCAATAATAAAACCTGGCAATTGTCCATAATGCTCATCAACAAGGTTAAAGCCTGTCTTTGTCCTCCAGATAGCGTACCCATTGGCTGATCTATTTTGCTTTCCAGCCCCATGCCAAGCGTTGCTATTTTTTCTTTTACTTGTTTTTTAAAATGCTCATTTACTCCAATTGACAAACCTTTAGGTTTTGTACGAATAGCTGCCAATCTGAAATTATCAAGAATGCTCAGATCTGATGCTGTGCCACTTAAAGGATTTTGAAAAACACGGGCTATCCATTGGCTCCGCTTATAATCAGGCATGTTGGTTACGTCGTTACCATCTATACTCACTGTTCCGGAAGTTGGGATCACACTGCCTGAAATTAAATTCAATAAAGTAGTTTTACCGGAACCATTTGACCCTATAATCACAACAAACTCTCCGGTACCAATGTGCAAATCGATACCATTAACAGCATCAACCTGGTTGGGCTTGCCTTTATTAAAGGTTTTATATATGCTCTTTATATCGATCATGATGATTTGCTAAATGATAGGCGCGGCAGGCTGACAATGATGAGTACAAATACAGCCGTAACAAGCATTAAAAGATCAGGATTCACTCCAATATCAAGCGTTACTGCCAATACGAACTGAAATATGATAGCACCCGTTAACATCAAACCCAAGCTGAGCCATATAGATGTTATCTTCAACCAATTGATGACTGTTTCAGCTATAATTACTGAACCAAGACCAACAATCACTATACCTATCCCCATATTTATATCAGCAAACCCTTGAAACTGGGTAATTAAATAGCCACTTATCGCTGTTAGTGCATTAGCAAGTGCCAAACCAGTAATTTTCATTCTATCTGTGTTAACACCCAATGACCTTATCATTGATTCACTATTTCCCGTTGCCCTCATTGCTATCCCAAAATCAGTTTTGAGTAAATAGCCTATTAAAAGAGTTATTATAATAACAAATACAATTAATATAAGAAACGTATTTTGATTAGGGTTGCTAAAAATACTTATGATATCAAACAAAGATGAGATGCCATTTAATGGCAAGTTAGGGCGCCCCATTAAAATAAGATTAACAGATCGCAATGAGATCATCACCAATATCCCCGCTAACAGTGCATTTATCTTTAATTTGGTATGGATAATACCGGTTAATGCCCCTGCTGTTGCACCGGCTACAATAACAGCAGGTAATATAATATATCCCGGCTCATGGTGTGTTAGGAAAATAGCCGTGACCACACCACCAAGTGTATAACTGCCATCGGTAGTTATATCGGGTATATTAAATATCTTCATTGATATATAAATACCCAGGGCTATGCCCGAAAAACAAAGCCCTTGTAATAACGCGGTGAGGTAAAAATCCATTATTTAACAGCTTCGAAATTTGAAGGAATTACAATATTATATTTTTTAGCTGCTTCGGGGTTATATACCCTTTTCCTGATCTTCACCATTTCGGGTTTAAGGCCATCAGTTTTATGTGTTTTTAAATATTGCGCAGCTTGCTCGCCTGCCTGGTATCCCCATTGGTAAATATCAGCGCCAAATGCGGCTACTGCCCCACGCTTTACTAAACCTGCTTCGCTGGTAAAAATGGGTACATTATGCTGATCGCAATTTTTCTTAATAGTTTCAAACGAAGCGAAAACTGTATTATCCGGATTAGCAAAAAAAGCATCTATGTTTTTATTTAGTAAGGATTGCGTTACCAACTGTGCATCGGCTGATGAATTTAGCGGCAAGGCGATCAGTGTGATGTTGAATTTATCAGCCAAAACCTTAATGTATTGCATAGCATCAGCCGACTGCGGTTCTGATTGATTGTAGATCATGCCTACAACCAGTTTTTTGCCCTTTGGTTTTAATACTTTGGGGATGATGGAAAATGAGGTGTCGATATATTTCAGATCTTCAACCGCACCAAAAAGGTTTGCGGGTGCTTTGCCATTGGCATCAAGCACATTCATGCGGGCAGGAACCGGCGAAACCATCGCAAATATGGGAATGGTCTTAGTTTTTTGCAAAGCAGTTACTGTTGATAAAGTAGTACAAGTAGCTAAAAGGTCAACAGGTTCCGTTACAAAATAATTCACTATCTGTGTTAGGGTTGGGATATCGCCCTGTGCATTGCGGTATTCAATTTTTATATTTCCTTTAGCTTCACTAAAACCACTATCCTTTAAAGCGGCAACAAAGCCATCCCGGGCTTGTGATATAGTAGCATCTTCAAAAGCATCAACAAAACCTATAACCGGTATGGCGCTTTTAGTTTTTTGTTTACACGATGCCAGGGAAATCAATATAATAATTGCAAAAAGGTATTTTTCAAGCTTCATAATTACGAAGTTAATTAATAGCGGCAAAAGCCGAAAACTTAAACAGTAAAGAATCAAAGCTTTTTATAAAAACAGATCGCTTTGATAGCCAAGCCTTACCTAATTCTATTTGTTTTGCTATTAATATTAGTTTTTTTACACTTATCATTCATTTTTAAGCTTAAAATAAACTATTTTAGCCGTTAATGACACCTGTTACTTCTAAATTACCCCAAACGGGGACTACCATATTCACTGTAATGTCGGCGCTTGCAGCTGAGGTTGGGGCCATCAATCTTTCCCAGGGTTTTCCTGATTATGATTGTTCTCCACATCTTGTACACCTGGTTAATGAAGCCATGAAAAATGGCCATAATCAATATGCACCTATGGCCGGCATAATGACATTGCGTGAGCAGATAGCCCATAAAACTGAAAAGTTATATGGGTCGATATATAACCCTGATACAGAGATAACTATAACAGCAGGTGGCACACAAGCTATATTTACAGCCATAAGTGCAGTAATTCATCCGAATGATGAGGTGATTATATTTGAACCTGCTTTTGATTGTTATGCCCCAGCTATAAAGCTTATGGGTGGTGTAGTAAAATCGCTGGAACTGGAACCACCGGACTATCGAATTGCATGGAATATGGTAAAAAGGCTTATCACCAATCGCACACGGATGATCATTCTTAATTCGCCACACAATCCTACTGCTACTATATTACATAAAGAGGATATTGATCAGCTCAGCGCCATTGTAAAAAACCAGGATATTTTAATTTTAAGTGATGAGGTTTACGAGCATTTGATCTATGATGGCGAAACTCACCAAAGTATGGCCCGTTATCCCGAATTACAACAACGCAGCTTCATCATAGCATCATTTGGTAAACTTTGCCATGCTACCGGCTGGAAGATAGGTTACTGCCTTGCTCCCGCCTGGTTAATGCAGGAATTTAGAAAGATACATCAGTTTTTGGTATTCAGCGTTAATACGCCAATGCAATATGCCATTGCCGAATATCTTAAAAACGAAAATGTTTACCTCGATTTGCCAGAATTTTTTCAGCAAAAAAGGGACTACTTTAAAAAGGGCCTTGAACAAACCCGGTTTAAACTACTCCCTTGCTCCGGATCATACTTTCAATCAGTAACTTACAATGACATTACCGATGAAAAAGATGCTGATTTTGCTATACGCATAGCTAAGGAGTTTGGGGTGGCTTCTATACCTACATCAGCATTTTATACTAAGGGTACCGACCATCATGTTTTGCGTTTTTGTTTTGCCAAAAGGCAAGAAACGCTTGATAATGCCGTTCATAGACTTATGACAGTTTAGTTTGTTGATCATTTTATGGCAACTGCTATCAGTATCAATGAATAGGTTGAATAGCAATATTTAACCACCGACTAAGTATATTTGTAATAGCATCAACCTATATTGGTTACATATCGCTGGTTATAAAAAATAGCCATGATCTATAACCCATAAAATTATGAACCAGCATGGATAATCTTAAAATTACCATATTCCAGGGATACCTTTTTTGGGAAAATACAGATAAAAACCTACAAAATATTGAATTGCGGCTGAGCGCTATTCGCGAAAAAACAGATCTTATTATACTTCCCGAGATGTTTAACACCGGTTTTACCATGAATGCAGAAAAACTGGCTGAGGCTATGGGCGGTAAAACCATGCAGTGGATGCATAAAATTGCAGTAAAATACAGTTGTGTAGTAACAGGAAGCCTTATTATTAAAGAAAACAACAAATATTATAACCGCCTAATATGGATGCGGCCCGATGGCAGTAATCAGCAATACGATAAACGTCACCTGTTTGCGTTGGGCAAAGAGCATGAAACTTATACAGCCGGAACCAAAAAACTTATTGTTGAATTAAATGGCTGGAAAATTTGCCCGGTTATTTGTTATGATCTCCGCTTCCCCGTATGGTTGCGTAATGTTGCTGAGGAGTATGACCTTTTAATAATAGTAGCTAACTGGCCCGAGCGCCGTGCCCTGCATTGGCGCACTTTAATACCAGCAAGAGCAATTGAGAACCAAGCCTATGTAATTGGTGTAAACCGGGTTGGGCACGATGGTAATGAGATCTATCATTCAGGCGACTCAAACTGCATCGACCCGAACGGAAAAGTGATTTATTACAAACGCGATGAAGAAGATATGTACACCTTCACCATTGTGGCCGATGAACTGGAAAAAGTACGCAGGGCAATGCCATTTTTAAAAGATGCAGATACTTTTAATATTGATTGATGATTATTATATAGAGACGCAATACTTTGTGTCTTTATAGTATGTCGGTAAGATCGCAATATTTGAAAATATAGACTAAAGAGTTATGCCTTATAGTGAAAGATTAACCAATATTATTAGAGAAGCATTTGCCGATCTTCCCGATGTGGAAGAAAAGAAGATGTTTCGTGGGGTATGCTTTATGGTTAATGGTAAAATGTGTATTTGTATTAGTGGTAATGAACTAATGTGCCGGGTAGGTCCTGATATATTTGAAGAAGCTTTAGAGAAGAATGGCACACATACTATGGTTAACAACGGCAGAACTATGAAAGGATTTGTTTTTGTTAGCGGAGATGTACTGAAAACAAAATCCGACTTTGACTATTGGATAAATAATTCACTTTCATTTAACAAATTTGCCAAAGCATCAAAACCAAAAAAGCAAAAACTAAGTTAATCAACCAATATAATCCTTTCAAAAAAGTCAACATTTTCAATGTTGACCAGAGATTTGCAGGACTAGTAAAATTTCCCCTATTAAATTACGTTGTTAATATTTATTTACCCGGCTATGATTTAGAGCCATAATTTTACATCTTTACGCCCATGTTCAGACGTATTAAAAACCGATTTTTCAGGTACATTGTCATTTTTATATATTTTGTCATCCTGTTTTTTTGTGCAATAGAGCTAAACTTCCTTTGGTTATTTGGATATTCTCCTGATATGCAGGATATTAAAAACCCAGTCATGTCAGTCGGATCGCAGGTCTATACTGCCGATGGCAAATTGATAGGTCAGTATTATCGGGAAAACCGATCACCTGTCGATTTTAAACACATCTCCCCTAACCTTATCAACGCTTTAGTAGCTACCGAAGACGTAAGGTTTTATAGTCATCATGGGGTTGATTTTTACTCATTTTTCACCAGTATATTATCAACTGCTAAAGGTGATAAACGTGGAGGAAGCACCATTACACAACAATTAGCAAAAAACCTTTTTGAAACACGTAAAAGAAAATCGCAGGGTATTATAAAGCATATTCCAATTATACGTACACTGGTTTATAAGTGTAAAGAATGGCTCACTGCGTTTAAAATTGAACACGTTTATAGTAAGCAGGAAATACTTACCCTTTATTTAAACACGGTTCCGTTCGGTAATAATTCATACGGAATAAAAACGGCCACGTTAAAATATTTTGATAAAACCCCAGATCAGGTTGATCCCGCCGAAGCTGCTACATTGATAGGCATGCTTAAAGCAACATCAACCTACAATCCTATAAATAATCCCGACCGTTCGGTAGACAGGCGAAATACTGTTTTAGGCCAGATGGAAAAAAATCACTATTTAAACAAAGCTGATTACGATGCAAATATTAGCAAGCCACTGGGTTTAAATTTAAGCTATGTGGATAATGAATCAAACGGTGACTCCTATTTGCGCGAAGCCGTTGAAAGATGGCTTAAAAAATGGTGTAAGGATAACGATTATGACCTTTACACTGATGGTTTAAAAATATATACCACTATTGATTCGCACCTGCAGCAATACGCTGAAGAAGCTGTTGCCGAAAAAATGAAAATGCTGCAAAAACGTTTTGATAATGTATGGGGTAACAAAAACCCGTGGCGTGATTTTAGTGGCAATGAGATCAAAGATTTTGTATTTAAAGCTGAGCAAAATCTGCCTATTTATAAGTTACTCGATAAAAAATTTCATGGCGATTCTATCCTGATAAGCAAATACTTCGAAACTAAAAAAAGGATGACTGTATTTACCTGGAATGGTGAGAAAGATACTACATTCTCAAGCGTCGACTCCATAAAATATTACGCTCGCATTTTAAATACTGGTATGATGACCATTCAACCATCAACCGGCGAAATAAAAGATTGGGTTGGAGGTATTGATTATAAATACTTTAATTACGATCACGTTAACCAATCTAAACGCCAGGCTGGATCAACATTTAAGCCTTTTGCTTATGTAACAGCTATAGATAATGGCTTTACTCCTTGTGATAAGTTTACTGATAAACCGGTTACCATTAAATACACCGATGGTGGAAAACAGGAAGTATGGCAACCCAATAATGCTGATTTTAAGTTCACTTATCAGGATATGTCATTACGTTGGGCTATGGGTAAATCAGTAAATTCAATAACCGCGCAACTAACCGAACAGGTTGGTTGGGATAAAATTGTGCAGTACGCGCATAAATTGGGTATTGAAAGTCCACTGAAATCGGTGCCATCTGTATCATTGGGCTCAAACGATGTTTCTGTGTATGAAATGGTACGCGCTTACAGTACCTTTTTAAATAAAGGTGTAAAGATCGATCCATTGCTTGTAACTAAGATCACAGATCAGGATGGTAATGTGATACAAGAATTTACCCTTAAAACCGAAAAAGTTTTAAGCGAAGAAACAGCATGGCTAATGCTATACATGTTTAGAGGTGGTATGGAAGAACCAGGCGGCACATCACAGGCTTTATGGGAATACCCCGGCTTATGGAAAAAAGACAACCAAATTGGTGGTAAAACAGGGACCTCATCACATTATGTTGATGGCTGGTATATGGGTATTACTAAAGACCTGGTTACAGGTGTTTGGGTAGGTGCCGATGACCGTAGCGTGCATTTTAAAGATTCGGAAACTGGTGAAGGCTCACATACGGCTTTGCCCATTTTTGCTAGATTTATGGAAAAAGTTTATGCTGATCCTAAATCTGGTTTCACTTATGGGCCGTATCCTAAGCCTTGGGTCAAGATTACCAAAGAATATGATTGCCCTTCACCAAGGATCTCAGCTGATACAACTTCAACTGATAGCTTAGATGTGCCTGCCGATACAACAAAAGCTGTTCCGGCTCAACAAACACCGGTACCGGATAATACGGATAACTCACCCGGGCAACAACAATAGGCTAATTGGGGAGTTATACAAATGATAATATATTAATGAAGAAACTATCATTACTCATCTTTCTGTTGTTTAACTTCGGTATAATTTATGCCCAAAATTCACCTGTCACAACACGGATTATTTATGGTACAACCATAACATCAGCAAATGATGTTATGGAGAATCTATCTCATTTAAAAGAGTTGAGCATTTTTGTTAATTTGATAGATACAGCAGGTATTACGCCAACATTAAAAGCTGCTGGCCCCATCACTATTTTTGCACCCAATAACCAGGCTTTTGCTAAACTGAATTCGGCAGTAATTGATACCTTATTAAAACCTGCACATAAGCAAGAACTCATCGAGCTACTGTTAACCCATGTTGTTTCCGGTAAAGTAACATCAAAAGATATAGCAGCACTTATCAAACAAAACAATGGTCAAGCAACATTTACTACCTTTTCCGGAACTAAGCTTACTGCTACTGTTGATACTAATCGTAATATAGTTTTAACAGATAATAATGGTGGACAAAGTATTATTAGCCAATTTGATATCAAGCAAAAAAATGGCATATTGGATATAGTTACTTCGGTTTTATCGCCCTCACCTAATTAATTTATTCATAAATAGCTAGTTACAACAATAAGATGAGAGAAATAAAGGTTTTAGTAATCATTTTGCTATTATTCAATTTATCCATCAATAATTGTTCAGCACAAATTCAAAGTGATCCATCGCAAAAACAAGTAAAGTTTTTCTTCCCCGGGGCAAGGCTTCCTGAAAATTACGTATACAATTTCCTTGTTGAATTCAATGAAGTCAGCATCAAAACAAAAGACAGTGTTTTACTAAGCGCTATATTGTTTAAAGCAGATTCATCAAAAGGGGTAATTTTGTATCTTCACGGCAATACGGATGCTTTAAATAAATGGGGTTATGTCTCTAAAACTTATACCGATCTCCATTATGACCTATTTATGTTTGACTACCGGGGTTATGGTAAAAGCCAAGGCATAATTAAAAATGAAGCTCAATTATATAGCGATGTACAAGTTGCGTATAATTATCTAATGCGATATTACAGGGAGGATAAGATAATAGTTTTAGGATACTCCATAGGCACCGGCCCGGCAGCATATTTAGCGGCGAACAATCACCCAAAAGAACTTATTTTACAGGCCCCCTATTATAGCTTACCAGATGCTATACATCATTTGCGGCCATCTTTTGACACCACTAAAATTGCTTTTCATTTTAATACCTATCAATTTTTAAGTAAAACTACAGTACCCGTCTTTATTTTCCATGGTGATCAGGATAAAATGTTTTATTATGGCTCATCTGTAAAGTTAGAAGCGTTTTTTAAACACGGAGATGAATTGATCACATTGAAAGGTGACGGCCATCTCTTTATGGATCAAAATCCGGTATATCTCGATTCATTAAAAAGGATTTTACACTAAGTTTTAGGGGAGATAATTAAACAGACCTTCCAGTGACAATCTTTTTGTAAGGATATTGCGTAAATTTAGACTAAAGGATAAACGCAAACCTAAAGCAGCTATTAGCTGTTTATAATTAAAGATATCAAAATGAAAAAGTCAATTTTAGCTATAATGCTGTTAAGTGTGGTTACACTTTTTAGCTGTCAGAACATCAGCGCTCAAAATGGTCAGTCAAAAGAAAAAAGGCCTATGGCCAAAACTGATGCCGAGTGGAAAAAAGTATTAACGCCTAATCAATATTTTATAATGGTTGAAAGAGGCACAGAACCACCCTTTCACAATGAATATGATGAAAATTTTCAGAAAGGTGTTTATAAAAGCGCCGCTACAGGCGAAGTATTATTCAGTTCGGATGATAAATTTGATAGTGGAACAGGCTGGCCCAGCTTTGTAAAGCCTGTAGATATGAGTAAAATAGAAATTGTACAAGATAATAGCTTCGGAATGTCACGCGATGAAGTTATTGAACGAAGCACCGGCTTACACCTTGGTCACGTTTTTGACGACGGACCGGTTAATCGTGGCGGCAAACGTTACTGCATGAATTCAGGCGCGCTTGTTTTCGTTAAATCGAAGTAACTGTTCTTCTGAATGCACTAACGGACGGGCGCATATGCGACCTTGTACGTAATCCATTTTCAACATTTAAGCCAATGGTCAGATCTACCCAATCCGGGTTAACAGGTCTGATCATTTTTTCTTTTTGGGCCCTGGTAAAAGTGCTTATATATTTAAATCTTTCCATAGCCTGTTCCTCGGTATTTATCTCCTCAAAATACACTAAACGGTTAAGCTGTTGCGCGCTGTCAAAAAACAGGGTGGGCATTTGGGTATAGAATTGTAAGGTTTTTAACAGATCTGAGCATAAACCTACGTGTAAATTTTTCCTGTTTCTGTCTGTGATAATGTAAATAAACCGTTTCATCTGATAATAAATTTGGCGTTTGAAAAATAATTACTAACTTTATGAGCATAAAATTACTAATAAATTTAGCAATTCCAAATTTTATGTCAATTATTTCATCAAATATTAAATTTCTTCGTAAAAAGAAGGGTTTAACTCAGCAACAGTTTGCAGATCAGGTAGGTATAAAACGGTCACTAGTGGGTGCCTATGAAGAAGAAAGGGCCGAACCGAAGTATGATTTACTAAAAACTATAGCATCTTTTTTTGAGATCAGTATTGATGATTTTATAAAAGAAACAATTAATGAGAAATGGGCACCTGCACCAAAGGGTAATTTGCGCATCCTGAGTATTTCTGTTGATAAGGACGATAATGAGAATATAGAACTGGTGCCTGTAAAAGCAAGCGCAGGTTATTTAAATGGTTACTCTGATCCTGAATATGTAGCCCAGTTACCTAAGTTTTATTTACCTATGTTTAAACAGGGTACTTATAGGGCATTCGAAATAAAAGGCGACTCCATGTTACCATTAATGTCGGGTACTATTATAATAGGTGAATACCTGGAAAATTGGGCCGATGTAAAAGCTACAGAAACCTATGTAATTGTTTCAAAAAGCGAAGGTGTAGTTTACAAACGCATCGGCAATAAATTTAGGGAAAATAAAAAACTAAAATTAATATCCGACAATCCTGTTTATGAGCCTTACGAAATAAGCGGCGAAGACATCTTAGAGATATGGAAAGCTAAAGCTTATATCTCAACCCACATGCCATTACCAACCCCTGAGCCAACAATGGAAAGTTTAACTACCATGATGGCCCAAATGCAACGTTCAATTTCAAAACTACAGCAAGGAAGTAATTAGTGATGAGGTTTATTGTTAATTGAGTTAGATTAAGTTGAATAAATAGACTAGATTTCCGAGTTAATCTCAATAAATAACTACTCACTCAATCAACTAATAAACCTAGCCAACCAATAAGCAACAATTAAGTTACACGGCTGTTATTAAACCTTAATAGCCTATCTTTATCTTACTATTAAAGTAGAAACTTAAAAATCTAAAAAATGAAAAAATTTTTGTTAATATGCTGTTTTCTTATTGGAATTACAGCGGTTAGTCGTGCACAAGGTGGCATGCGTATGAGTCCCGAGGACAGGGTTGCAGCGTTAAAAACCAAATTAAATTTAACTGATGACCAATCAGCTAAAATACTGGTAATTTATAAATCCGCTGCTGCAAAAAGAGATAGCGTGATGAGTGCCGGTGGCGACAGATCGGCTATGCGCCCTATTATGATGGATGCCAATCAAAAAATTCAGGCAGTACTTACTGATGACCAGAAAGTTGCCTATAAAAAAATGATGGATGACATGCGCGCCAAAATGCAAAGTGGTGGTGGCGGTGGCGGTAACTAACCAGCCCAAACATTAATAAAGAAAGCGTCCTGGTAAATATCAGGACGCTTTCTTTATTTTAGCAAAAAATTATCTGTGTTGAAACCATCAGAAGATCATATTGAAAAAAAGCTGGCTGAAAGAAAAGTATCCGGCACCTACAGAACCTTAAAGCCAGAAAGTACGCTAATTGATTTTTGCTCAAATGATTACCTGGGATTCGCCCACTCTCCTATCATTAAAAATAATATTGTTGAAGAATTGAATAATCTGCCACAGGTTTTAAACGGCTCAACTGGTTCAAGATTATTATCAGGTAATTTAACTTATACCGAGAGCCTGGAGCAGCAAATAGCCGCCTTTCATAATAGTAAAGCTGGATTGATATTTAACTCCGGCTATGATGCCAACATTGGTTTATTCTCATCCTTACCACAACGCGGTGATACAATTATTACTGACGAGCTGATCCATGCTTCTATTATTGACGGAGCGCGATTAAGTTATGCCAACAGGTATACTTTCAAACATAATGATTTGGATAGCCTGGAGGGTAAGCTTAAGCAGGCAAACGGCAATTGTTATGTAGTTATTGAAAGTGTGTACTCAATGGATGGAGATGCTGCGCCAATACTGGAAATTTTACTGCTTACAGAAAAATATAACGTCCATTTAATAGTTGACGAAGCACATGCAGTCGGCCTATATAAAAAAGGGTTGGTTTGCTGGTTAGGTTTGGAGGAAAGGGTTTTTGCGCGAATAGTTACATTTGGAAAAGCCTTGGGTTGCCATGGAGCGATTGTATTAGGGAGTAATTTATTGAGGGAATATCTTATCAATTTTGCGCGCTCATTTATTTATACAACGGCGGCTTCAGTTCATCAAATTGCATCTGTTAAAATGGCATATGAGTTATTGCAACAATCCGATGAGGTTATCAAAACACTTCTGACTAATATTAACACATTCAAACAGAAAATACACTATAACCTCGCCTATCCATTAATTAAAAGCGATAGCGCCATACAATGCATTTTATTAAACAGTAATGAAAAAGCAAAGCAAATGGCTGCTCAGTTACAAAATACCGGGATGGATGTGCGTGCCATCTTAAGTCCCACAGTACCACAGGGTACGGAAAGGATACGAATATGCCTGCATGCTTTTAATATCTTAAATGAAATAACATTACTCACCGACACTATAAATGAACTAACTAATGCTAAATAAAAAACCGCTATTTATTACAGGTATAGGCACCGGCATAGGTAAAACTATTATATCAGCAATTTTAGTTGAAAAATTGAAAGCTGATTACTGGAAACCCATACAATCCGGCGATCTTGAGGATAGCGATACTTTAAAAGTGAAAAGGCTGGTGTCCAATACCATTTCAACTTTTCATCCGGAAACATATAGGCTTACACAACCGTTTTCTCCACATAAATCAGCGGCAATTGACAACATCAATATTGAAAAAGAAAAATTCATCATTCCAGCAACTGACAATCTGTTATTAATTGAAGGTGCAGGAGGCCTAATGGTACCATTGAATAATGATTTTTTGATGATCGATCTCATTAAACAACTTAATGCTGAGGTGGTACTGGTTTCACAAAACTATTTAGGCAGTATTAATCATACTTTATTATCTGTAGCTGCATTAAAACAATATGATATTAATATAGCGGGTATAATATTTAATGGCAGAACAGATACTGATTCAGAAAGCTATATATTAGATTATACCGGTATCAAATTATTGGGGGCCGTGCCCGAATATGAATTAATAGATAAAAATACAATTATTGATGCCGGTAAATATATTAGCTTATAATTGCCTTCCATTATAAACCGATCAAAATGAAAAATATAACAGTAATTGGTTCCGGTACTATGGGTAACGGTATTGCTCACACCTTTGCACAGCATGGTTTTAATGTAGCACTGGTAGATATTAATGCCGAAGTACTGAATCGTGCTATGCAGATTATAACAAACAATCTCGACAGGCAGTTAAAAAAAGGTGCTATTGACGAAAAGACAAAAGCTGATACCCTAAATAATATCACGACCTATACCGACCTTGTAACCGCAGCTGCTAATGCCGATCTTGTTATAGAAGCTGCTACCGAGAATCGCGACATTAAACTTGATCTATTTAAAAAATTGAGTGGAATCTGTGGCGAAAATACCATATTGGCATCTAATACATCATCTATATCAATCACTCAAATTGCTTCGGTAACTAAAAATCCGCAGAATGTGATCGGGATGCACTTTATGAATCCTGTGCCGGTAATGAAACTGGTAGAAGTTATAAGGGGTTATGCTACAAGTGACGAAGTGACTAATAAAATAATGCAATTAGCCACGCAATTAGCCAAAAGCCCTGTTGAAGTAAACGATTATCCGGGTTTTGTAGCTAACCGTATTTTAATGCCGATGATAAATGAGGCTATTTACACTTTATTTGAAGGTGTTGCTGGCGTAAATGAAATTGACACAGTGATGAAATTAGGCATGGCTCATCCTATGGGCCCTTTGCAGCTGGCAGATTTTATTGGTTTAGATGTATGTTTATCTATTTTAAATGTATTATATACTGGTTTTGGCAACCCTAAATATGCACCATGCCCATTATTGGTAAATATGGTAATGGCCGGACATCTGGGTATAAAATCAGGCAGTGGATTTTATAAATATACTGCTGGCAATAAAGATTTAGTTGTTGCCGACAAGTTTTCCGGATAAGAAAAATATTAAACTTTTTATGTATTTGTTTGTCAATATTTATTATTTACTAAACAATACTTATGAAAACATTATCAAAATTAGGGATTCTGGCTGCATTAGCAGGATCGCTATTTATGACATCATGTTCGGGTGAATATTATGTAAGTGACCAACCCGCTGATGTTGTTTATGAAAGGCCAGCAGCGCCTTATGCAGGTGCTGTTTGGATTGAAGGTGATTGGACATATCAAGGTGGAAGATACGTTCACAGTAACGGTCACTGGGAAAAACCGCGTGATGGCCACAGGTATGTTGCCGGCAATTGGAACCATACCTCCAAAGGTTATTCATGGCATAAAGGCCATTGGGAATAATATCAGTTCTCAGTTAGCAGTTAGCCATATAAAAACTACGGCTAACTGCTAACTGCAAACTATATTACATTCTTTCAGGAACTTCAATACCCAGCAATCCCATTCCCTTGCTGATAACCTTAGCTGATGCTGCCGAAAGCTGAAGCCTGAATTGCTTCAATAAATCATCCTCGGCCTGTAATATTGATTTTTCGTGATAGAACTTGTTGTATGCCTTAGCAAGTTCATAAATATAATTGGCAATTACAGCGGGACTAAATTCCTTTGCCGCCTCGCTAATAATTGCAGGGTATTGTGTTAAAACAACTATCAAATCACGTTCTACCGATGATAATTCTTTAATATCTATCTTATCAGCATAATCAATACCTGCACGGCTCATTACTGATTTGATACGGGCATGTGTATATTGTATAAATGGCCCGGTATGTCCTTGGAAATCCACAGACTCATTAGGATCAAATAATAGACGCTTTTTCGGATCAACTTTAAGCAAAAAGTATTTTAAAGCCCCCATGCCAATGGTATGATAAAGATGCTGTTTATCTTCTTCGCTAAAGCCATCAACCTTGCCTAATGCTTCCGTCTGCTCTTTGGCAGTTTGCTCCATCTCACTGATTATATCATCAGCATCAACCACGGTGCCTTCGCGCGACTTCATTTTGCCCGATGGCAGATCTACCATCCCATAAGACAAATGGTATAATCCCTTAGCCCAGCTTTTACCTAATTTTTGTAATATCAGGAACAGTACTTTAAAGTGATAATCCTGCTCATTGCCTACTACATAAATAGATTCATCCATCCTGAATTCGTCATATTTCAGCTGTGCAGTACCTAAGTCTTGGGTCATATAAACAGAAGTACCATCAGAACGGCGAACCAATTTTTCATCCAGGCCATCCGCTTTCAGATCGATCCAAACAGATCCGTCTTCTTTTTCAAAAAATATACCTTTAGCTAAACCTTCTTCAACAATATCCTTACCTAATAAATAAGTATCTGATTCATAATAAAACTTATCAAAAGCTATACCCAAGGCATTATAAGTCTTTCCGAAACCATCGTAAACCCATGTATTCATGGTTTTCCACAAGTTAAGCACTTCCTCATCCCCTGCTTCCCATTTTTGCAGCATTTCCTGAGCTGTTTTTATAAGCGGAGCATTTTTCTTGGCTTCTTCTTCTGTTTGTCCCTCAGACTTTAGAAATTCTATTTCCTTTTTATATTCTTTATCAAATATTACGTAATACTTACCAACTAAATGATCACCTTTTTCACCTGTCGAAACCGGTGTTTCACCATTGCCGAATAACTGCCAGGCCAGCATTGATTTACAGATATGAATACCCCTGTCATTAACTAAATTGGTTTTTATCACCTCGTAACCTGCTGCATCTAAAATTTGTGCAACAGAAAAACCTAACAAGTTATTACGTACATGGCCCAGGTGCAGCGGTTTGTTGGTATTGGGCGATGAATATTCCACCATAACCTTTTGACCATTAGGTTTAGCTACGGCAAAATTCTCAGGTAAAATTTGGGTATATAACTGATCGAGCCAGTAATTATCAGCAAGTGAAATGTTCAAGAAACCTTTTACAATATTAAAACTGGCGATCTCGGGTAAATTGGTTTGAAGATATTCCCCTATCTCTGCCCCTGTTTGCTCCGGCGATTTGCGTGAAAATTTGATAAACGGAAAAGTAACTATAGTAACCTGGCCCTCAAATTCCTTACGGGTTTCCTGTAAGTTTACATTTTCGGGTGCAATATCAGTTTGGTATATGTGTTTAACAGCTTTAACAACTGCTTCGGTAATAAAATTCATCGCACAAAAATAATACAATTAGTTAATAGTTCAGTTAGCAGTTTGCAGTGCGTAGTTTGCAGTTGTTGGATGATAAACCTTCACTGCAAACTGCCCACTGGGAACTGCCAACTAAAAAATATAGATTTGTATTCTCTCTTAATCATTTTATGATACTTAAAAACGACGATTTTAAAATAGATGTAACTTCAGAAATAGGTAACCTTCGTAGTTTATTGATCCATAGCCCGGATAGCGGCCTTGGTAAAGTAGTACCCTCGAAAGCACAGGATTGGCTTTTTGAAGATATTGTACATTTGGATACAGTTCGTAAAAATGAGTATGATTATTACGTAAAACTCCTGATGTATTTTCTTGATCCGGATAAGATAAAGGGGAAACTTAAAGAGATAGACAGTGCGGCACAAAAACGTGGATTTTTTAAGCCGGATAATAAAAACTTTCATTCATCTGATAAAGTAATAGAGATCCAGACTCTGTTGGCTGATATTTTGGAAGAGAAAAATATTCGCGAAAAACTCACTGCTTCTGTCTGTGCCATTGAAAGCTGTAACTATCGTTTACAACAAAAACTAATCGAAACCAACCCGGTTGAACTGGCCAAAATATTTATATCAGGCTCATTAACTACCGAAGAAATGATATTCGCCCCTATCCCAAATCTTATATTTTCAAGGGATATCGGCATTGCCATAAATAATTATATGCTGCTTAATAAACCGGCAAAAAAGGCCAGGGCACGTGAAACTTTATTAGCACGATATATTTTCTTTAATCATCCCATGTTTGCTGATTACCGGGGAAATATACTGGAGATACCTGAAAGCATGCAGCACTTTTTGCGGCCAGGTGAGGATAATACAGACAAAACTACGCTTGAAGGAGGTGACGTAATGATGGTTAGTCCGCAGCATTTGATCATTGGTTGTAGCGAAAGAACTTCAACAAGCGGTGCAAATGAAGCCATTAAGTTACTGTTTGACAATGATGTAGTTAACAAAATTACCGTAGTTAAAATACCACACAAGCGTGATTATATGCATATTGATACCGTATTTACACAAGTAAAACGCAATATGTGGGTTCTACTGGGTTCATTGGCTATAGGTGAAAGTCCGATTGAAGAAAAGGAGCCGATATCATGGTTTGCAGATAAAAAATCAAAGGATAAAGCGGAGATCATTCAATTCAGAAAAGGTAAAAAGCCAAAAAAGTTTGAATGCATTGAAGACCTGTTGGCCAGCATTAGTGAGCATGATTTGGAAAGCAAGGAGAAAACAAAATTCATATACTCGGGTAATAATACCTTCCCATATGATGCACGTGAGCAGTGGACAGATTCATGCAATTTACTGGCTGTAAAAGAAGGTGTTGTTTTGGGTTATGACCGCAATGATAAAACCGTTGAGGCGTTTAAACAAAATGGCTTTAAAGTGGTTAAAGTAGCAGAATTATTAGAAAAATTCGAGAACAATGAGATCGACCCTCAAAATATGAGCGATACTTTAATTTTAATGCCATCAGCAGAACTATCAAGAGCAAGGGGTGGCTTTCATTGTATGAGTATGCCTTTATTTAGAGATAAGGTATTATAAGAGGTTTGTAGTTCATGGTTGATAGTTCATTGAAAAACAATAGCTGCCACGAACTATGATCTATCAATTATTAACTATGAACAAACAGTCTACCTCACATATATTAATGATCCGCCCGGTTAGGTTTGGTTTTAACGAACAAACCGCTTCAAGCAATGCTTTTCAGACGAGGCAGAAGGATAATAATATTGAAGATAATGCTTTAATAGAGTTCAACAACTTTGCAACCCTACTGAGGCAAAACGGCGTAGATGTTACTGTAATTGACGATACACCAGAACCTTATACGCCCGATTCTATATTCCCTAATAATTGGATATCCTTTCATGGTGATGGAAATATATTTTTGTACCCAATGCAGGCTGAAAATCGGCGATTGGAGCGCAGGGAAGATATTGTATCAGATTTAGAAGATCGTTTCAAGGTACATCATATCATCGACCTGAGCCGTTATGAACACGAAGGTAAATATTTAGAAGGCACAGGCAGCATGGTACTCGACAGGGCAAATAAAATTGCTTATGCCTGCATCTCTCCACGAACCGATAAAGAGGTATTAGACGTATTTTGTGAACAAGCTGGATATACAGCTATTTGTTTTGATGCTGTTGATGCGTATGGCAAAGCCATTTACCATACCAATGTGTTAATGTGTGTGGGTAATAGGTTTGCCGTTATTTGTTTGGATAGCATAGCCAATCCGCATGAAAGAATTATAGTTACTGAATCTTTGAGATCAACTAAAAAGGAAATTATTGATATTTCATTTGAGCAGATGAATCAATTTGCAGGTAATATGCTTGAGCTGCAGAACAAAAAAAGCGAACCTTTGATCGTTATGTCTCAAAGTGCATTCAAAGCCCTTACTGAAAAGCAAAAAAACACACTCGAAGAGTATGGAAAGTTGGTTTACAGCGATATAAATACAATAGAAATAAACGGCGGAGGCAGTGCAAGGTGCATGATTGCAGAGGTGCATTTACCGCTTGAGAATAGCTTGTAAGCGTACTTGCTGATAAAAAGATGAGTTCATTTATGCATCAACAACCATAATCGTAAAATAATTACATTACTTACATAAAATTTTCATCAACATTCCGTTAAAAAATTACATTTTTGCCAAAATTTTAATAGATGCAGAGTTACCAGGAATTTCTTGACCTAAGTGTAGGTTTCCCGCAGGAAGGTTTTGAGATCATAGATGATGAACTTTACTTTCATGATCTTAATTTAATGGAAATGATTGAAACGTACGGTACTCCCCTGCGCTTCACTTATATTCCTATTATCTCAAAAAAAATACAACAAGCAAAATTGTTATTTCAGCAGGCGATAATTAAAAACAATTATCGCGGCAGCTATAAGTATTGTTATTGTACAAAAAGCTCGCACTTTAAACATATTGTTGAAGAAGCGCTTAAAAACGAGATTCACCTTGAAACATCTTCGGCATTCGATATGCCAATGATTGATGCCCTTGAGAAAAAAGGCTCGCTTAATAAGGATGTTACTGTAATATGTAATGGTTTTAAAACTTTTCAATACAAACAGTATATCATTGATATGCTGCATGATGGTTTTAAGAACATTATACCTGTATTGGACAATAAAGAAGAATTTAACCTGTATGATGACGAGATCGAGATGGATACCCCCTGTAACCTCGGCATACGTATAGCGGCAGAAGAGCAACCAGATTCTCAATTCTATACCTCACGGTTAGGCGTAAGGCTTGAAGACATTATTGATTTTTATTATAATAAGATCGAAAACAACCCGAATTTTCAGGTTAAGCTATTGCATTTCTTTATCAATTCAGGCATATCTGATACGCCATATTACTGGAATGAGCTTGAAAAGTACGTGACCCTATATTGCAAATTTAAAAAGATAAACCCCGCGTTAGATACGATTGATATTGGTGGTGGTTTGCCTTTCAAGGATTCACTGGTATTTGATTTTGATTATGAATACATGATCAATGAGATAGTGAGTCGTATAAAAGAGATTTGTGCCGATAATGATACTGTTGAACCGGATATTATTACCGAGTTTGGCAAATATACCGTTGCTGAAGCTTCGGGCATTCTGTACAAAGTATTAGGCCGTAAACAACAGAACGACCGCGAAAAATGGCTGATGCTTGATGGTTCATTCATTACCAACCTACCAGATGTTTGGGCGCTAAACCAAAAATACATCCTGCTGCCTATTAACAACTGGGATAGCGAATACGAGCGTGTGAATTTAGGCGGTATAACCTGCGACGGCCAGGATTATTACAATCAGGAAGCTCATATGAACAGTGTGTTTATGCCTAAAACCCGTAAGGTGCAATACCTGGGGTTCTTTAACACAGGTGCTTACCAGGAAGTATTGAGTGGTTATGGTGGCATACATCATTGCCTGCTGCCATCACCAAAGCATGTGATCATCCGCAGAAACCGTGATGAAACGTTTAACTTTGAGGTGTTCGGCGAAGAACAGAACAGTAAACAAGTATTGAAGATATTAGGTTATACAACCTAAATAACCTTCCTGTCATTTCGACCGTAGGGAGAAATCTTCTTTAATATGCGTAACGAAAACGCAAGTCGAAGAAGATTTCTCCCTACGGTCGAAATGACAATTAATTTCTCGAAATAATTACAGATTCTTCAATTGCTGATACAGTTTCTCCGTAGGTAAACCAACCACGTTGGTATAGGAACCATTTATCCGTTCAATACCGATCAGGCCTATTCTTTCCTGTATACCGTATGAGCCGGCTTTATCCAAAGGCTGATATTTTTCTACATAACTAACGATCTCATCATTAGTTAATTTACGGAAAAACACCTCAGATACATCAAAAAACTTGTTGTACTGGTGATTATGTAACAGGCAAACTCCGGTAATTACCTTATGCACTTTGCCCGATAGTATTTTAAGCATCTCTATAGCATGCTCAGCTGTTTCGGGCTTGCCCAGTATCAGTCCGTCTATGCATACTATGGTATCAGCAGTAAGTACTACCTCGTCAGTTATAGATTCATTAAATGCCTGCGCTTTTTTATGGGCTATATAAATTGCAACTTCCTCAGGTAATAAATGGTCAGGATATGACTCATCTACATCCTTTAAAACAACCCTGAAATCAATATCCATCAGCCTCAGCAGTTCCTGCCTGCGCGGAGATTTTGATGCAAGAATAATTTTCGGGATTAAACTCATTTGAAGTTTTGACTTTTAAACTTTTAACTTAAAATCTACCAGCTATAGGCCTGCTCGCTCATCCACTTGCCTTGTACCTTTAATACCTTTTCAATAACATCACGGGCGCATCCTTTACCACCCGGATACGGTGAAACATATTGGCTTACCGCTTTTATCTCTTCAACGGCATCAGCAGGGCAAACTGGCAATCCGGCCAGCTTCATTACCCCCAGATCAGGAATATCATCACCCATGTACAAAACATTGGTAGCATGAGTAGTTTTTTCTTCCAGATAAATTTTAAAGCGTTCAATTTTAGTATGGGTGCCCATATAAACATCCATAACACCCAAACTATTTAAGCGGTAAACAGCACTTTTTGATCTGCTACCCGAAATAGCACAAACCTGGTAGCCGCATTTTACGGCTAATTGTATGGCATAACCATCTTTAATATTAAAAGCACGGGTTTGCTCTCCGCTTTCTGCAACAAATACAGAACCATCGGTAAGTACACCATCCACATCAAAAATGAAAGTGGTTATATCTTTAAGTTTATTCAGGAATGATTCCATTTGTAATTACACTGATTATTTAAGAAGTGCGGCTAACTGCCAACTCAAAACTGCTAACTGCTTCTATTGATTATCACGCCATTCATATACCCATGCAGATTGGATCTGCTCCAAATGGCCTTCAGTTGATTGCTCGCGTGTGCCTTCAAAATTAGGTAAGGTAAGTACCCACTCTAACAGATCGGTAAAGCGAATACGGTATATTTTTGATTCGTCAAAATCATCACCAAATTTTTCATAAAGCTCAATGGCAATATCTTCGTGATCATTCCAGTGAATTGGTAAGGTGAATTTGTTATCTGCCATTTTAGTAATTGTGAGTAGAATTTAATCTGTATAAACTTTTATTAATGCCCAAGGAATTGCGACTGATTTGGTAAAGTAACTTCAATATCTCCATCAATGATCACACACTGGCAACCCAGGCGTGAAGTGATACGCGGATTAACTGCACGATCAATAAAATCTTCTTCCTTGTCAGATATTTCCTGTATGTTATCCATACCCTTGTTTACATACACATGGCAAGTACTGCATCCGCACACGCCACCACAGTTATGCTGTAGTTCAATGCCATTTTCAAGGCAAACATCTAAAACGGATTCACCTTCGGTAATAGGCAGTTCTATGGATTCGTGCCCTTTTTCCTCAAAGTTTATTTTAAGTTTGAAAATATTCATTTTGGCAAAAGTAATAAAATTACTCAGGCTCCGTATTGTGATTTACCCTTTTTGATAATACCCTGACTGAGCAGCTCATAAATTTGCTGTAAACCGGATTCGCCCGTCAACATTTGCAGGTGGGTTTCCATTGTTTTAAAATCATAACGTGCGGCCGGCCCGGTTTGTACATCAACCGGTAAATGCTCCTGTACTTTTTGTGCCGTTTCTAATATTAAAGGGCGAAGCAGATCAAACTGTATATTTTTCTCTGATAAAAGCCCTTGTGCTACCGCGTATAAATAATTAGGAAAGTTGCAGGCAAATACAGCCGCTAAATGCAAAACCTTACGCTCTGCGGAGTCAATCTCATATACATTATTGCTGATACTTTGCGCAAGCTCTCTTAATATATGTGTAACATTTTCATCAGCGCCTTCAATACATAAAGGCACGGTCAAAAAATCAACCTCCCTGGTTTTACTGAATGTTTGAAGGGGATAAAACACTCCTGCGTTTTCGTTAAAATTTAACAAGGCTTGCAAATCTGTTACACCGGATGTATGGACGATAAGTTTATTGAATTTAGCCAGCTCCGCGGCAATTTGCACTATCGTATCATCAGCTGTAGCTATGATAAAAATGTCGGTATCCGGATTAATGTTGTATAGCTCGTCAATGGCTTCAGCGCCGATGTGATAGGCTAACAAGGCAGCATTTTGCGCTGTTCTGCTATAAACCTGCACTATGCGGTGACCAGTATTTTTAAATGCCGCACCTAAATGGGTAGCAATATTACCTGAACCTATTAGAGTTATTCGCATAATTTAAACGTTATGCTGATGGAGCGATCTTACCAACCAGTTTCTTACTTATATCCCAAAACTTATTCCGGTTAGCCTCACTCCATGATAATGCCGATGATTTAGCTATTTTCTTCTTTATAAAATACTGGCAGCTTTTAGCGTCCATTCCCGGCTCGGTAGCAAGGAATATAGAAGTTTGAGCACCTTCTTCGGGCGATATCATAAATGGTTTTGCAAGCCATAATAAAATTTTGCTGAAACCACTCATTCCCACCCCAAAACTTGTTTTAACAATACCCGGATGCACTGCAAAAGCCGTTACACCTTTATCGGCAAACTTTTCGGCTAATGATTTGGTAAAATACAGGTTAAATAATTTAGCCATACCGTAAGCTACCATTGGCGAATAAGAATGTTGCTCCCATTGCAGATCATCAAAATTAGCTTTGCCCATTTTGTGCGCTTCGGAACTTACATTGATTATGCGGGCCTGGCCTTTTTCAAGCAAAGGCATTATACTATTAGTCAACAAAAAATGACCTAAATGATTAGTGGCGAAGGTCATTTCGAAACCATCTTTGCTTAATTCACGCCTATCGAAAATCCCTCCGGCATTATTGATGAGCACATTAACCGCAAAAAGCTTGGATTTTAACTCATCAGCCGCTTCGCGAACACTTTGCAGATCGGCAAGGTCGCATTTTACAACGTGGATATTCTTGTTACCGGTTTGGCTGATGATCTCCTGTTTTAGTTGATCGCCTTTTATAGTATTGCGCACCAGCAGGTAAAGTGTATGGTCTTTTTTTGCCAGTCCCAAAGCGGTTTCTTTGCCTATTCCTGAGGTTGCCCCGGTAATTACCGTAGTTTTTATCGACATAATCATTGCTCGAATTAATGCAGTAAATATAGGGACTAACTGGCTTCCGCCAATTTTTCATTATCCAATATTTGCAATAAAGCTTTTTCGGCAATATTTAATTCGGCGGCTTTAATATTGTGGTCGTCATCCAACCCTTTTATATAGTGAAAAATTGTACCTTCTTCATAACTCTTTATAACCGTTGGATGCACATAGTATTTTTTACAAACGGTACGGGTATTACCCAAGTTCAGCGCCACTTCATCTAATACGCTTATAATTTTCTTGCGGCATTCCGTTATATTATCAAACTCACCGGCCTCTTTAAACGCATATAAAGCGCTTACACTACCTGCCCAGGTTCTGAAATCCTTTGCTGTGAAATCTTCACCGGTGACGTGTTTTAAATAATCATTTACATCGCCAGAACCTATAGTACAATGATTTCCTTCATCATTATAATACTGAAAAAGCTCCTTACCGGGTATATCGCGGCATTGCTTTACCAGTTTGGCTAGTTTTTTACTTTGTAAAGCTATTTTATGAAATACACCTTTTTTACCTTTAAACTCGAATTTAAGGGTTGAGCCTTCGATTTTAACGTGCCTGTTCATTAGCGTAGTTAAACCAAAGGAGCCATATAGTTTTTTGTATGATTCATTCCCTACTCTAATGCTGGTTAGTTCCATTAGCCTTACAACCAATGCTACTACCTTTTCATGATCCAGCTTATGGCGCGCCAGATCCTTATCTACCTGTTCGCGTATTGCGGGCAAATGAGCCGCGAATGTTTGCAGGCGATGATATTTAGATTGATTTCTAATTTTATTCCAGTCTGGGTGATAGCGATATTGTTTTCTGCCGGCTGCATCGGTACCCGTAAATTGCAGGTGCCCGTTTTCATACGGCGAGATCCATACATTGGTGTAGGCTGGCGGGATAACCAGTTTAGTAAAGCGCTGTAGCAGTTCCTTATCTTTCACTAAGTTGCCTTCAGCATCATAAAAACTCCAGCCTTTGCCAGCTTTCTTGCGGGTATAACCCGGTGTTGAATCAGACACATAACGTAAGCCAACGGCCTTAGCCGTACTCTTTGGGTCACGGCCTATTTTTTCGAGTTTTTTAAGTAGACGATCCATTATATCTACAACTGAAATTATAGATATAAGTTTTATTAATAACCGTGAGTTAATTACTTTTCTTTTTGAGGCGCTTTCTTCTAAAATATATATTCAAAATTAAAGTCGATAATAGGATCAATACCGATACAATTGAAATGGCCAAATTTATATCACGAGGAATAAATGTCTTGCCGAATAGATTAACCATCACACCGATAAATCCTAAAATTGTTAAAAAAGGTATAAATTTTGTCACCCTACCCCATTTGGCCCATTCCAGCCATTCTTTTACTTTATCATTGGCGGGCTCATATTCATTTACTTTATTAAATAATTTTATTGATTGGGCATAATCCCTCAAGTTATAATATGCTATTCCCTGCTGCCACAATAACCATACATAATTACTAAATGTGGCCCTCGTAACATTGTATTTATCTATCCCCCCTTCTAACACCGGGAGAACATTTTTAATACTATCAATTGCTTTGTTATACTGGCCTTTTTGGATAATGCAAAACATGCATCCATAATAAATATCAGCAAATGCTAAGAGATCATATTCACTATTAAAATTATGTACATTATTGATTATGATTGCGTTATCATTATAAAATTTAACACAATCTTCAACTGAATAGTGGAGAGATTTAAATTTTTTATAAAGTTGTTCCATTAATAAGGCAAGTTTAAGATCACTAATGTAAATATTTATAGTTTTCACAAACAACTTTACTCTTATTTGACTATTAATATTTAATAAACTTTGAATTTTACTACATCAATCCAACTACATTATGAAATACAATTTTTTAGGAAACACAGGTCTGGTGGTATCTGAAATTTGCTTTGGCACCATGACCTTTGGCGGTAAAGGGTATTGGGAAGCTATAGGCAAAATACAGCAAAAAGAAGTAAACGACCTGATGAAGGTTGTAGTAGATTCAGGCATTAATTTTATTGATACTGCCAATGTCTATTCATTCGGTGAGTCAGAAAAATTATTGGGTCAATCAATAAAAGATCTTGGCTTTAATCGTAATGAACTGGTAATAGCCACCAAAGTACGCGGCCGTATGGGTGAAGGAAAAAATGCAGTTGGCTTATCGCGCTATCATATTTTTAATTCTGTTGATGAGAGTTTGCAGCGTTTACAATTGGATCATATTGATATTTTGTATGTACATGGCTTCGATCCTAAAACACCGATTGAAGAAACCATGCGCGCTTTAAATGATATTGTTTTAACCGGAAAGGTACGCTATATAGCCATTTGTAACTGGCCTGCATGGGTAGTGATGAAAGCACAGGGCATTTGTCAGCTGCATGGCTGGAATAAGTTTGTAGGCATGCAATATTTTTATTCGCTAGCAGGGCGCGATATTGAGCGTGAAATATTGCCGTTGGCAGCAGATCAAAACCTGGCTATGATGCCTTGGAGCCCGCTGGCAGGAGGTTTTTTATCTGGCAAATTTACCCGCGACAAGGATAAAACAGGCAATTCAAGGCGTGATAACTTCGACTTCCCTCCCATTAATAAGGATAAAACATTTGATATTATTGATGTGATCAGCGAGATTGGCAAACAACATAATACTTCAACCGCTGCGATAGCGCTGGCATGGGTAAGACAGCAAAAAGGCGTTACCAGCACTATTATCGGTGCTAAAAATATTGATCAATTGAATGATAATATTAAATCAACAGAAGTTACACTTACCGAAGATGATTTGAAAAAGATTGATGAGGTAAGCGCATTACCAAAAGAGTATCCGGGTTGGATGGTCGAAAGACAATCGGCAGACAGGGAATTGAAATAGTTTTTAGGCCGGAATTTTAAGTCATTGGTAGAACACAATAAAAACGCATCATTGCTGATATACGAAGCAATGATGCGTTTTTATTGTTTAGTAGCATAATATTATTGTAACGAATAACGTGTCAGTGGTGTCTTATAGACAAATACCCGCTGATGCGTAAATTTTCACCCTTTCTGTTAGTGCTCTTCCTGCTGTTTGCCGGGCTTAAAGGCAATTGTACCGGAAAATTTACAGTAGGTGGCATCAGCTTTAAAAATGCCATTATCGCTAATATTGATCCTGCCCCTTATGGCGATTTCCAAACGCTTATTGTACCCATAAAAAGAGCTGGTAATTTAATAATTGTTGAAGCACAACTGGATTCATTAGAGGGTAATTTTGTGATGGATACCGGGGCACCATACCTGGTGCTAAACGCAACATATTTTAGGGATGCTCCAATGCTGAGTGACAAACAAGCGTCAGGTATAAATGGCGACTCAGACGGTTGTTATACTACGGTTGTACATAATTTTTCGATACTCGATCTTCATTATAGCCGTATCACTGCGGATGTTACCGACCTGTCGGCTATTGAAAATGGGCGTGGAATAAAAATATTGGGATTGCTGGGCACACGATTGTTCAATAAATTTGCCATTACTATAGATATCGCGAACAATCTGCTATACATTCATAAGCTGGATGCACAGGGTAACATTCCTGTTTCTGAACTCGTTTTTAAAGAACCTGATTTAAAAATGCCCTTTAAATATCTTAACGACGTTATATTTTTAAAAGGAGCTGTAAATGATAAAACTATGTGGTTTGTTTTTGACAGCGGGGCCGAAACCAACCTTTTGGATTACCGCAGGTCGAAAAAATCATTAAGTACCATGCATATCCTTAGTCGGTCAAAACTTACCGGCATTGGTGGTTCCAGCTTTGAAGTATTATATGCCCGTTTTGATAAATTAACCGTTGGTGATAAGGATTTTATTCGAAACCGGGTTTTGATAACGAACCTCGAAAAAATGGGTAAAGCCTATGATCACAGTGTCGATGGTATTTTAGGCTATGATTTTTTTTCGAGAGGGATTTTCACTATCAATTTCGTAAAAAGCGAATTTCAAATGTACATTTACAACAACCAATAATTATGAGGAGTTGCCGGCAATATATTATCCTATTATTACTACTGTTAAGTGGAATGGTGGCTGCTGCGCAAAATCCTAATAATTTAATTGCCACACGTACACAACTCGTGCTGCTTGTCGACCTTAATTCACCCAAAAATTACCTTGATAGTATTTTTAAAAAGGCAGCTGTAAGTAATGTAAATATCAGCGCCTTTATAAAGGGTGATTTCTCTGCGCTGACAAAGGATGGCTGGGTTGAAGTGAAACGACAAAACAACATCGTACAATTTAATAGGCCCCTGAAAGATCTAAAGGCAAATCCTCCGGAAAATCCTTTCGTTATTACAAATGATATTATAAAGACTGAAACCAGGCACGGGTATCTGGATAATGCCGTTTATGGTATTAATAAGTTCACAAATGCTACTATTTATGAGTTGCCATCGAGTTTAACAAGATTTAATTTGCCGGGATATCTAAATGCCCGCACGGTATTTTTATCAGGGGGATTTAATGATTGGAGTACCCTTAAAGGCAAAATGACCAAAACTGCTACAGGTTGGTATATTGATGTAAAACTACAACCCGGTGGATGGATGTATAAGTTTATTATCAACAGCAATTGGACACTCGATCCTAATAATTCTATACAAATGAATGATGGCGGAGGGAATACCAATTCAGTATACTATAAATATAATTATGTTTTCAAATTGCATGGTTTTTCAGTAGCCAAAAAAATCACTTTAGTTGGGAGCTTTAACAACTGGAAAAACGATGAACTCATTTTTGAAAAAAAGGGTGATGGATGGGAACTGCCGTTATATCTGGGCGAGGGTACACATAGCTACCGGTTTATAACCGATGGAAAATCAATAACAGATCCTTCAAATCCTAATAAATACATGGACAGCGATGGTGAAATGACTTCAGTGCTAACTGTTGGTGAAACTGTTTATTTTAAGCTTAGTGGCTATACTAATGCCAAAAATGTATACGTTGCAGGCAGCTTTAATAATTGGGAACAAGGCAAGATCGGCATGAAAAAAACTGCAGATGGTTGGTCGGTGCCGATAATATTACCTGCAGGGAATTACGACTATAGATTCATTGTAGATGGCGTGGGGATAACCGACCCGCGAAACCCGATGAGTGATATACAAGACAAGCAACTTAATTCATTTATAGCAGTGAAACCCAATTATACCTTTAATCTAAAAGGGTATTCTAATGCAAAAATCGTGATACTAGCTGGTAATTTTAACAATTGGAACCAGAACGGTTATCACCTGGCTAATAATGGCAGCGAGTGGAGCATCAGCCTGCACCTCAAACCAGGCAAGTGCCTCTATAAATTTATAGTTGACGGTAACTGGATACTTGACCCCGGCAATAAACAATGGGAAAACAATCAGTATGGCACCGGTAATTCGGTTTTATGGATAGGTCTGTAGTTTTGCCTTTAAATTCCCTCTATTATTTCGGTGCAGGAAGAAACTCTCTGCAATTGCCTTAAATCGCGAAAAATACTTGTATAAGATTTCCTTCTGAATGACAGATAGGATGATGAAATTTAATTCCAACATTCGCATTTAGTTGTTATTTTGCGGGCATGGATCAACCTGTACCTAAAAAACGCCAGGCTGCATTAGGTTTTATTTTCGCTACCCTTCTTATTGATGTAATGGGGCTTGGCATTATTATACCTGTTATACCCAAGCTAATTGAGCATTTAATACATGGCGATATTAGCGATGCCTCAGGCTATGCGGGTTGGCTAACTGCTGCTTATGCAGGCATGCAGTTTTTGTTTGCCCCGCTTATAGGCAATTTGAGTGATAAATTTGGTCGTAGGCCTGTTCTGCTCTGCTCTTTGTTGGGTTTTAGTGTTGATTATTTATTTTCGGCGTTTGCACCAACTATAGCCTGGTTATTTGTAGGCCGCATTGTAGCTGGTGTAACCGGTGCTAGTTTTACAACAGCATCTGCCTATATTGCTGATATCAGTGAACCTGAAAAAAGAGCCGCTAATTTCGGATTGGTGGGTGTAGCATTTGGTTTAGGCTTTATTATCGGGCCGGTAATTGGTGGCATACTGGGCAAGTACAATGTACACTACCCTTTTATTGCTGCCGCTGTTTTGGCATTACTAAATGCTACCTACGGATATTTTATTTTACCTGAATCATTAGACAAGGAACACCGCCGACCTATTGATCTTAAAAGATGCAGTCCGTGGGGTTCATTGATCCAACTGAAAAAATATAAATCTGTGATTGGCCTGGCCGTTTCTTTATTCCTGGTTTATTTTGCAGCACAGGCCGTACAAAGTGTATGGACATTCTACACTATGGATAAATTTCACTGGAACGAAGCATGGGTTGGCTACTCACTCGGCGCAGTTGGTTTATTTGTAGCTATAGTGCAAGGCGGATTAATAAGAATAATTATACCCAAACTTGGACAGGAGCGCAGCATATGGATAGGTTTATTATTATACGCAGCAGGCTTATTTCTTTTTGCATTTGCAGCCAAAGGATGGATGATGTTCGCGTTTCTAGTACCCTATTGTTTGGGTGGAATTGCCGGCCCTGCATTACAGGGATATATGAGTTCAAATGTGCCAGCAAATGAGCAAGGCGAGTTACAAGGCGGACTAACCAGTTTAATGAGCGTAAGTTCTATTTTTGGGCCCTTATTAATGACAGAGTCGTTCTATTACTTTACAAAACCTAATCCATTTTTCCAGTTCCCGGGTGCACCATTTATAATTGGTTCGGCGCTTATGCTTTTGAGTGCTATATTAGCAGTAAGAAGCTTTAAAAGAAATTAAACCGCATCCAATAAAACAAAACCTCTTAATTATTATTTATTTTCCGAATGGATCACGAACCAAAGATTAAAACTTCTGCCGCACTTCGTTTTATTTTCGTCACTATATTTATTGATGTGATGGGATTGGCCATAATCATTCCGGTTATTCCTAATTTATTAAAGCAATTGGGAAACGTTGACTATTCTGCTGCTTCGGAAATTAATGGCTGGCTAACTTTTACTTATGCCAGTATGCAAATACTGTTCTCACCTGTAATGGGTAATCTGAGCGATCGTTTTGGCAGGCGGCCTATCCTGCTTATATCGTTATTAGGTTTTTGTGTTGACTATACCTTCATGGCCTTCGCTCCTACTATTTTCTGGCTATTTATTGGCCGTACAATAGCGGGTATAACCGGTGCCACTATGTCGACAGCTACTGCCTATATAGCTGACATTAGTACCGGCGACAAAAGAGCGGCTAACTTTGGCATTGTGGGTGCGGCATCTGGCTTAGGTTTTATAATAGGCGTTTCTGCGGGAGCATTTTTTGGCGATATTAATATTAAACTCCCTTTTATGGTAGCCGCCGCTGCTGCCCTATTTAATGCCCTTTACGGATATTTTGTTCTGCCTGAATCATTAGACAAGGCACACAGGCGCAAGTTTGAATGGAAGCGCGCAAATCCGATAGGTTCATTTATGCAGCTTGGAAAATACAAGGCGTTGGCTGGCCTGGCTATAGCTTTTACATTGGTTTACATCGCGCAAAAAGCGGTTGAATACCAACTTCCTTTTTATGTGTATGAAAAGTTTCAATGGTCAATGAAAAGCGTTGGATTTCTTGGGCTTTTTATTGGTTTTCTGCTGATATGTATACAAGGATGGCTTATACGTTATTTGATCCCCAAATGGGGTTTAAAAAAGAATATAATACTTGGTTTAATATCATACGGAGTTGGTTTAACACTTATAGCCTTTGCTGTTAAGGGCTGGCAGGTTTATCTTTTTATGATCCCGTATTGCTTTGGTGGTATATCTGGCCCGGCATTACAAGGTTTTATTACCAGTAAATTCCCAGCTAATGAACAAGGCGAGTTACAGGGTGGCTTAACACTGCTTTCGAGCATAAGCCTTGTTGTTGGCCCATTAATAATGGGTTATAGCTTTAAATTTTTTACGCATAAGTCCTCATCGGTTTATTTTCCGGGATCACCGTATATTCTTGGAGCGTTATTAATGCTGATAAGTATTTTATTGGTTGTTAGAAGTTTAAAAAAGGAATCTAGTCTAACCCACTGACACCGCCCGATATTACAAATTTCATCACTTCGGCAGCGCTTTTATTTATCGGATGTACTTTATCAGCCGAGATGATAACAACCTGACCCGCAAATGAGTAGGAATAAGGAAAGTATACAGCAACTTCGCCGGGCAAGTCTAACGAGGTTAAATCTTTTTTCACCAGGAAACCGATCTTCTTCAGTCCAAATTCATTCACATCAACTAAAACCGGTTCATTAAACTTTTTTTCTTCGCCTACAAAAGCTTCGGTAAGGTCTTTTATTGATGAATAGAGAAATTTGAATAAAGGCAAACGGTTAAGCCAGCGGTTAAACCAGGCCTTTATAGGTTCTGTGATAACATTGGTTACCAGCACACCTGCTACCATGATAATAATTATCACATTTAAAATGCCGAGCCCTGGGATGTAAACCGGTTTCCCATTATGATGTCCTAATATGAAACCACTTAGATTTAGTGCATTATCAAGACTGGAAACTGCCCAGTAAATTAAAAACATAGCCGCACCTAACGGTACTACTATTAATAGTCCTTTAATAAAATATCTGAGTAATATCCTGATAACTGTTTTCATAAAAATCTACTCATAAAAATACACTCTTTTTACCCGCTGCGAAACATTAGTTAATATTTCATACGGAATAGTGCCAATCTGAGTTGCAAGTTCCTCTATTCTAAGTTCCTGGTTAAAAACGATCACCTCATCTCCTTCTCTTACATCGGCTATGGTGCTTACATCAAGCATACACATATCCATTGATATGTTGCCCACAGTTGGCACAAGCACGCCTTTTATCATCATTTTACCAACACCGTTACCAAAAGCACGCAAATAACCATCGGCATAACCTATGCGCACTGTGGCTATTTTACCATCCTTCACCAAACTTCCATTCCGGCTATAACCAATGGTATCACCGGCCAATACTTTTTTTACTTGCGAAACACTTGTCTTTAACCCGGCAATTGGTTGCAATTCGTTTTGTGAAGCAGGCACCGCCGAATCAATCCCATACAATCCAATCCCTAACCTTACCATATCATATTGTATTGTAGGCCAGCGTATTATGCCAGCTGTATTACTTATATGTTTAATTGGTTTATACCCAAGTGTTTCTTCAATTTGCTTATGAGCTTTATCAAACTTTAATACCTGTTTTAAAGTAAATTCATCATGTTGTGAAGCTTCGCTGGCTACCAAATGAGAAAATATAGATTTTATACGCACATATCTATTCTCTTCCAACAGATCACACAGCGTTTCTACTTCATAATCTTCAAAACCTAACCTGTGCATGCCAGTATCTATTTTTAAATGTATCGGGTAATTTACAAGTCCTGCAGATTGCAGATATTTAATAAAATCATCAAACAGGCCAAAGCTGTAAATAACAGGTTCCAATTTATACTCATCAATTTTATCAAATGCTGATACTTCAGGATTCAATATCATTATGGGCAAGGTTATTCCACCTTGCCTGAGCGCAATTCCTTCATCAATATAAGCTACGGCCAGGTAATCAACCTTGTTGTATTGCAGCATATTAGCTACCTCGAATGTACCGCTGCCGTAAGAGAAGGCCTTAACCATTGCCATAACTTTAACTCCAGCCTTCAATTTGGATTTATAAAAGTTAAGATTACTAAGCAACGTATTCAGATTGATCTCTAATACGGTTTCGTGCCCTTTTTGCACTAAAGCCCGACTTACCCGCTCAAATTCGAAACTGCGGGAACCTTTGATCAGAATATCCTCGTTCCTTAAATTAAGCTTGCCCAGATCTTTTAACAGATCCGCAGTGTCATTATAGAAATATTTTGTGGCGACATTAATATATTGCTGATGATTAAATAATGCATCTCCTACCCCTATAAACTTATCTATTTTTTTTGCGCTGATCAGATCTGCAATTTGTTTATACAAAACGTCCTCTTCTAACCCCGATTGAAATATATCTGACAGAATCAAGGTCTTTTTTTGATGTTGGTTTTGTTGATTTAAAAAATTCAAAGCAATCTCTAATGATTGTATGTCTGAATTATAAGTATCATCAATAATTGAACAATCGTTAATGCCATTTTTAAGCTCAAGGCGCATACTTACGGGTGCAAGGCGTTCTATGCGCTTATCGGCCTCTACAGGGCTATAACCCATTGCAAGCATAGTTGCCCAACAGGTTATGGCATTTTCAACAGAAGCATTATCAGAAAAAGGAACCAGGCACTCTATTTCGCGGCCTTTGTATTTGGCCCGCAGATAATAATTACGGCTAATGATCGTCTCACTAAAAACATAGAGATCGGCTTGTTTAAAATTCTGGCTCCAGGAAAAACATTCAGCCTTTATATCTTTGGTATAATCAATTAACTGATCGTAATTATGGATAAGCAACTTGCTGTTTTTAAATAAGCCCAGTTTCTCCCTTATCTTTTGGTCACGCGATTCAAACCCTTCGTCATGCGCGGAGCCAATATGAGTTAGTATACCTATTTCGGGCCTTATAATGGCTTCTAGTTTCTCCATTTCACCAATGGTGGATATTCCGGCCTCAAAAATCCCCAAATCGTTCCTATCGGTTATTTGCCATACAGAAAGCGGCACACCAATCTGCGAATTATAGCTTTTAGGGTTTCGAACAATATTATAGTCGGCAGCCATTAACTGGTACAGCCATTCTTTTACAATAGTTTTGCCGTTGCTGCCAGTTACACCTATCACTTTTAACTCAAAGCTATTGCGATGATATGCGGCTAATGTTTGTAATGCAACCAGCACATCATCAACAATTAAAAAATTGGCATTGGGCATTTTTATTTCGGGTCCGTGTTTTACCACAAAATTGCGCACTCCGGCAGCATAGGCTTCGGCAATAAACTCATGCCCGTTGCGCCTGCCGCTAAGGGCAAAAAACAGGGCTTCGGCAGCGTTATTAATGCGTCGGCTATCCGTAAATAACACACTGATGGTATTATCGCTTACAATGGCTCCGGCAGCATTTATGATTTCTTTTATTTTAAATATGGTGTATTGGCTGTTAAGCATGGCACTAATTTGATTATATTTCTGTCAATAGAAGAATTTTTATCGAATTTTGGTTTTAATGGACATCCCGAAAACCAATAAAATTACTGATGAAAAAGTAGCACTGGCCAAAGCCGAACGTTATTGCGCCTACCAGGACCGCTCGCAACATGAGGTTCGAAACAAATTATATGAATGGGGATTATGGACAGATGCGGTCGAAAATATTATTGTACACCTGATTTCGGATAATTTTCTAAACGAAGAACGCTTTGCCAAAAGTTATACACAAGGTAAATTCAAACAAAAAGGATGGGGAAAAATCAAAATAAAACAGGGCCTTAAACTAAAAAAAATACCAGATGGCTTATTGAAAAAAGCCCTGCAAACAATTGATGGTGATGACTATTATGCAATGCTAAATAAGATAATTGATAAAAAAGCAACACTCCTTACCGAGAAAGATCCATACAAACGCAGATACAAACTGCAGCAATATGCTTTTAGTCGCGGATATGAAAACGACCTGATAAATGACGTTTTGAAAGCCAGTGAGTTATAACTATTTTCAAAAAAAGTAAAAATTTTGTTTGGAGCATAGTCAAATCTGTCTATATTTGCACTCCCAATGCGAAAGTAGCTCAGTTGGTAGAGCACGACCTTGCCAAGGTCGGGGTCGCGAGTTCGAATCTCGTCTTTCGCTCAAATCCCTTTTTCTTTGAAAAGGGATTTATTTTTGAAGGTTTAGACACCTGCTCAGATGGTGGAACTGGTAGACACGCAGGACTTAAAATCCTGTTCCCGTAAACGGAGTGCGGGTTCGATTCCCGCTCTGAGTACTATTAAATGAATCGAACAAATAAAGCCTTGATGTGAAGACATTGAGGCTTTGTTGTTTAAATAGTTTAATATTTAGATTTCAATCTATTGAATATCAGAAAGTTGAATTGCCTTACTTCTCAATATTTTCAAGCAATCCCCCCTCCAAAACCCTAACTACTTTGAAACAAATTTGAATATTAATGGTTGTCTTTATTCAATGGATAAAAACGCGATTACCCTTTCACAAGCATCAGAAATAAGCTTAAGTTTAGCTGAACAAAAGCAGGGCCTGTTAAGCGCGATCATTGCCACCTCAGACGATGCCATTATAAGTAAGACCCTGAAGGGTATTATTACCAGCTGGAATCCTGCGGCTGAACGGATGTTTGGTTACAGCGCAGCCGAAACCATCGGCCAGCATATTTCACTTATCATTCCACCAGACAGGCTGGCTGAAGAAGCCTATATTATCGGGCAGATCGAGCAGGGCAATCGCGTTGACCACTTTGAAACTATCCGCCTGGCATGCGATGGCAAGCTGGTTCCCATATCGCTATCTATATCACCCATCATAGACCGTAAGGGCATAGTAATTGGGGCCTCAAAAATTGCCCGTAACATCAGTGATCGGCAAATAGCTAACGAGAAGCAATCCATATTGGCCGCCATTGTTGCTAGTTCAGATGATGCGATCATCAGCAAAACACTTGAAGGCATTATCAGCAGCTGGAATCCGGCTGCGGAAAGGATGTTCGGTTATAACGAAGCAGAAGTTTTGGGTAAGCATATCTCACTGATCATACCGCCCGAACGCTTTCAGGAAGAAGCTTTCATTATTAGTAAGGTTTCTAAAGGCAACAAGGTTGATCATTTTCATACGCTGCGGCTGGCTAAAGATGGTCGGCAGGTGCCCATATCCCTTTCGGTATCTCCAATTGTAGATAGTTCCGGGATAGTAATCGGTGCCTCGAAGATAGCACGTGATATCAGCGAGCAGCTCTCGATACAGCAAGAGAAAGAACGGCTCTATGAGCAGGCGAAGGAACTGAACGACAAAAAGGACGAATTTATTGGGCTGGCCAGTCATGAACTAAAAACTCCCCTAACGAGCATTAGCGGTTACCTGCAGATTCTCAGCACAATGGTGACCGATGAAAAAGGTCGGCTTTTTGTAGCGAAAACCAGGCAGCAGGTGAAAAAGCTAAGCGCACTGGTATCCGACCTGCTGGATGTATCCAAGATCGAGGCAGGCAGATTGCAATTATCTACAGAGCGGTTCGATATACTGCAGGTCCTGAAAGATGCCATAGAGCTGCTTTCATACAGCAACAACAACTACGATATTTCTTTAAAAGCAGAAATAGCTGAATTGCAGATAACCGGCGACCCGCACCGGGTTGAACAGGTAATCATCAATCTGCTAACCAATGCAATCCGCTATTCACCGGGCACAGACCGGATCATTATCTATCTTAGCCGCGAACTCCATGAGGTTAAGATCGGTATCCAGGATTTCGGCATTGGGATTGCCACGGAAAAGCTAAAAGATATTTTTACCAGATTTTACAGGGTTGATGATGCCAATCCGAACGTATCCGGATTAGGCATTGGCCTTTATTTATCACAGGATATAATCTTGCGGCATAAGGGCAGGATATGGGCAGTAAGCGAACCGGGAATAGGAAGCACTTTTTGGTTCACACTTCCACTGGAATGAATAAACCGCTGTTTGGTATAAATTGATTAAACCGAAATTCAATACATACCGATGCGTGATCACCGCCAGTCCATAGTTTTTTTAACTGTGATCGGTGTTTTTCTACACCACTTTTTAAATTATGAACTATTGGATAAACTTCGCGCCGCGTTTCTAAAAAACGTTGATCTTATGCAATTAGATGAAATAATGGTTCAATATCTTCTAAAAAATTATCTGAAAGTTATAACTTTTGGAGTACATTTTCAGGATCGACACACAGCCTGATATAAAAATATCGGGCTGTGTTGTTTTATCCGCATCCTTAGTCATCTATTA
>Ga0302307_10000052_pt1 | contig 125345 bp, 108 predicted proteins | sample III_Palsa_E3_2_FD_200530 | JGI IMG/M metagenome (GOLD analysis project Ga0302307, IMG submission 200530) | Peat permafrost microbial communities from Stordalen Mire near Abisko, Sweden - III_Palsa_E3_2 | ecosystem: Environmental > Terrestrial > Soil > Palsa > Peat permafrost | place: Sweden... | reverse complement strand
CTCCTCGCAATGACGAAGTGGCGTAAATGTGTCGATTCCTCAGCCGCAAGGGGGGAGGGGATAGAGGAGGTTAGGATTGGGATAATTGAACGATTAGCTCTCGTAACTCAATTAATTTCCCATGAAAAAAATGACTACAATCTTTTATCACGTTTAACTGAATATTCCCCTGTAATTTTTTAACCACGTCATAAACTTGTTCAGGTGGAACTATTTCATCACTATCACCTTGGATAATATACCAAGGGCAATGTATAGCAGGTAAACTTAAAAAATCTGCGTTAGTGACTGCTGGAGCAATGGAAAATAAACGTTCCGGTTGAATTGTTGCAGCGGCTCGCGCGGCAACAAATGATCCAAAGGAAAATCCTGCTAACCATAAAGGCAGGTGAGGGCATACAGTTTTTACCCAATGAATTATTTCTAATAAATCATCTGTCTCGCCATTGGCATCATCAAATGTTCCTGCACTTTTCCCTACACCCCGAAAATTAAAACGCACTGTGCATTTATCGACTTGATGAAATGCGCGTGTTAAGGTGTAAATCACTTTATTATCCATCGTGCCGCCATGTAGCGGGTGAGGATGACACACAATGACGACTCCATTGGGTGCGGTATTGGGCATAGTGGTTTTAGCTTCGATAAGACCTGCTTTGCCATTTAATTGCAAATGCGTGTCAATCCCTGTGGGAAATTGTGAGGGTAAATCTAAGGGCATTTATAAGGAGTTCCTACGATTTTAGTATCTCATCAAGGCTACTGATTGTAGCCTTGATCGAGAGAAATGTAACTATTGAGCCATTTCCTTTAACTTCTTGAGAGCTACGATCTTAACAACGTTACGAGCTGGTTTTGCTTTAAATACAGTTGCTTCACCAGTAAAAGGATTGACCCCTTTACGTTCTTTAGTAGCAGGTTTACGAACGATTTTGATTTTGAACAAACCAGGTAATGTAAACACTTGTGGTCCACTTTTCTTAACATGGTGCTCAATGATGTTGCCTAAGCTGGTTAACAGATTAGAAACTTCTTTTTTGCTAACATCAGTCGTCTCAGACAAGGTAGTAAGCAATTGCGTTTTGGTTAAAGGAGCTTTAATAAGCAGAGCTTTTGGCTTAAGTACCTTTGCAACTACTTTTTTAGCTGGTTTAGCCGTTTTAGCTGATGCATGCTTGGTTACCTTTTTAGCTTTTGTCTTAGCTTGTTTTGGAGCCTGTTTAACAGCACTTTTTTTAGCATGAGCAATCTTCCGCGTTGACATATTTTTTTCTCCTAGGATAAAAAAGAATGGATACGTTATTAAGATAGCATATAGTAGATACCTAGCAACTACCCATTGTAAATGAATTTGCTAGGCATTGCTTTGGTTCTGCCTAGCTATAATTTCATTCACTACGGGTATTATATATCACATATTGAGCCAATAATGAAATAGGGTGTTGTACTTTAGTATTCATAGCATGTCGTTGCAGAAAACTGTGCAAATGCAACAAGCATCCTAGGTTGCTACTGACTATTATGTCGGGCTTTATAGGGAGATCGCTTAATAATTTTTCACAGAGCCCATCAGCCATTTCGGGATTATCCAACATATAGCTGCCGGCGGCGCCACAGCAGGTAGGTTTGGTGTGTAATGGAATGATTGTAATTTCAGGAATACGTTGTAATAGTTGTTCAATAATGGCAGCGCTAAACTGGCTATTTTGAGTGCAGGGGGTATGTAATGCTATTGTCAGCGGACAAGGTCGAAACTGGATGTGTGACCAATCTGCTTTAGCAAGAAAAGGATGGATATCCATTAACGGTGCTTGTAAAGAGGTCTTTGTTTGAATAAGGGGATGTTGCTGGTAATTTTTCATTACCGCTGAACAACCCGGTGTTGTTGTTATCACCGCATTTAATGGTATTTGGTTGAACAATTGATTATTATTCAAAGCATTTTGAGTGGTATCTTCAGGTTTTCCCATATGTAAAGCTAATGCGCCACAACAGTGTTGACCCTTTGGCATGTGCACATCAAAGCCTAATTGATTGAGCAATCGAATACTATCTAATAAAGTAGTTTGATCAAACAGAGGTTGCATACATCCTTGAAATAACCCAACTTGTCCTTTATAAGGTGTTATAAGACTCGGATAATCTGTTTGCCAGTGTTCAATTGGCGGCAATGTGGGCAAATACGATTGGGCACGTTGGAAAGGAGTGGAGAGTTTTTTTATGAGCTTTAAAATCCCCAGTTGTTGTAGTGAATATAAAACACGATGTAAGGCCCTCATTCGCCATGGTTTTTTTACTAACCATCGTAAGACAAGCGATATTGCTTTAGTAGGGCGAGGTTTATTATTCTGTTCTAACCATAATCTGGTACTATCGATTAAATAACTGTAATCCACTTTCGCGGGACACACTGTTTCACAAAGCCCGCAACTTAAGCAATTATCGAGATGTTGTTGCAAGCGGGGTGTAAGTGGCAGGTTACCTTGTACCAACCCTTGCATCAAAGCAATCCGACCGCGCGCTGATTCAGCCTCATCATGAGTTAATTGGTAAGTAGGGCAGACGGTACTACAAAGACCACATTTAACACATTGGTTACTGGCTTGCTCTATATAAGTGGTTAAGGAAGCTTTGGTCACGATAGATGGCTCTTTATTACATAATGAATTAGGTCTATGGTTCCCAGAAATTACAGCACTAAATTTGTGCTACCCGTCATTGCGAGGAGGCCAAGGCCGACGTGGCAATCCAGGCCGATCTTTAATACAAGTTTTGATGTAGTTGAAAGATCCCCCTGGATTGCCACGTCACTTCGCTCCTCGCAATGACGGATTCCAGTCGTATGATACCTTTTAAACTCTTATACTAGCGCGTTTTATATTTATTGTGTAGAATGCGGGTCTTACTCTTGTGTTATAAAAGGGCTTACGGTAGAATTTTACGCTCTATCTTTGAGCCTTCGTGCATACAATGGTTGTATGCGGTAGTGTGTGGAGCTTGTTATGATGAAAACATTTACTGCTAAAGAAGCAGAAGTGAAGCGAGATTGGTATATTATTGACGCCACCGATAAAGTATTGGGTCGTTTAGCTACTGAAGTAGCCAGACGCCTACGCGGTAAGCATAAGCCAGAATTTACACCTCATATTGATACTGGTGATTACATCATTATCATTAATGCAGATAAGATTCGTGCAACGGGCAATAAGATGCAAGATAAAATTTATTACCGTCACAGTGGCTATCCTGGCGGTATTAAGTCGACCAACTTGGAAAAGTTGTTAAAACGTTTTCCAGAGCGTCCTTTGGAATTTGCTATTAAAGGCATGTTACCAAAAGGACCATTAGGTCGTGACATGTTTCGTAAGTTGAAGGTTTATGCTGGAGCGGATCATCCGCACGTGGCGCAACAACCTCAAGTGCTCGAGAATTTTTGATAACTCAAAAAATGGATGAAATAAGCTATGGCAACTAAGCAGTTTTATGGTACAGGTCGACGCAAAACATCAGTCGCCCGTGTTTTCTTACGCAAAGGTTCAGGTAAGATTTCCGTCAATGATAAAGCAATGGAAGATTATTTTGCGGGTGGTAGTTTGTGTATGATAGTACGCCAACCATTAGAAATTACCGATACGTTAAATAAATTCGATATTCTTATCACTGTTAAAGGTGGCGGCCAGTCAGGTCAAGCAGGCGCTGTACGTCATGGTATCGCTCGTGCTCTGATGCAATATGATGAAGATGGTATCGTCGTTACAGATGATGAAGAAGGTGGTGAAGGTTCTGGTTCAGGCCCAATCACTTTCCGCAAGCTATTACGTCAAGCTGGATTGGTTACTCGTGATCCACGTCAAGTTGAACGTAAAAAAGTGGGCTTACCAAAAGCACGTCGTGCTAAACAGTTCTCCAAACGTTAATTATATTTTCGTTTTGGTTCTTATAAAAATGCAGGTCATTATGACCTGCATTTTTTTTGTATTTTATCCCCATCTCTCTCCCCTGTGGGGAGAGGTCGACCGCGCATAGCGCGGGCGGGTGAGGGGACGATTTTTCTACGTAGTACAGATCTGAAGTGAAAGAAGGATTTTTTCTTTGTAGCAGTCCCTCACCCTCGTAAGCCTCGCTTACATTTCCCTCTCCCACAAGGGGAGAGGGGCTAGGGTGGGGAGAAACATTATGTTTAAGAAAATATAATAGAGCGAGGTCTTTGTTTAAGAACAGGCGCTATGCTCGTAATGTGATGCCCTAATAACAATAAGCAATGAATAACTCGCATCGATGTTTCACCTATTTCTCTCGGATTGGTCCGCATCATATAAGTGCTCCCAGCTGTTGGTTGGGTGGATAGAGTTACAAGTTGGTTAGTTAAAAGTTCCAGCATTTGTTGTGGGGTGCAATCGCCTCGTTGGCAATTTTCTATAACCGCATTTGCAATTTCTTGACCGTTAGTAAAAAAATGGAAGCGAATAGCTCTTTGAAAGCGAGTACTAATTGCCGTAAAAACAGTTTCAATATGTGCCAAAACCGCGTCTTGATTTGTATAATCAGGGAATGTGTAAGTATCCCTCCACCGATCTCGATATATTACTAAACCATCAACATGACATGGTACTTTTTCATTAAGCATGCAATCTCTTTTTTGGCAATCCAAAATAAATTGGAATCCTGCTGGATCTTGATACATGGAAGCTAATAGGGTTGGGAAATTTTTTATACGATGGAAAAACTCTCTCCTATCGGTAATTCTTACCAGTATAGAGCTTATTTTCCCCCAGCCAATAGTCTCACAACACATTAGCTTCTCTGGCTCATTGGGAGCGTTGTCGAATATTTGAAATAATTCGGCAACATAATTGAGCGCTTTTGGGGTTAGTACCTGATATCGTTGTGGGTTTGGTGCGTCCTTTGCACTAGGTCTGTAAATATATCTTTGTAGCGGTAATGTTGCTTCGAGTTGTTGGGAAAGCTTATTAAACTGAAGCTCTTCATTACGAACTCTTTGCGTTTCCAATGTTACAGGAGGTGAGATTACTTTGATACCAATAAACGCGCTTTTACCTTTAGCTTCTAATATTCTTTGAATAAATGTCCTTACGACGATGATACAAGTATGCCCCCCAGCAGTCATATTCTGAGCATCTTTTTTCCAGTCATCATCATTTGGAAGTAACGAAGGATCTGCAAAGCCTGCAAATAACTTAGCTAAACACAATTGTAAGGTAAGCTTTCTATCGTGTGGTATAACTCGCCCTTGTGAATCTAAGAGACCGGTGATAATGCGATCCCCATCAGTGGTAGCAACGGCGCCTTTTGTATCCTGATATATGTAATAGCCCTGGCCGTTATTTTCACTGCTTGCAACATGAGCAATAAGTCTCCCAGTACCACTACCTGTTGGGATATAAGATTGAAGTTCTTTTTGGGTAATTGTGATATCGGAATTATCAGTAAATGCACCCACACGTTTTCGTGTATCTGAGTCAAGCCTCATCCATATAGAATGAAATCGTTTAATAGCCCATTTTGCCTGTCGACCGATATCTTGATTTTGCATCGCTGCAGGCGCTGAAGTATCCTCAACACCCCCATCTGTTAACCCGCGACAGAGTATCTGTAACTCATACCATAATGTGTGACCTGTTAGCTCAGAGATTGCAGTCCAAGATGCATCACCTATATAGGCGGTGTTTGTAGGGTTAGTCTCCAACTGAATAAGTGCATTATAATAATCAGGGGCTGTATTTTGTAATTGGATAATTTCTGCAGCCGATAATTGAGGCTGTGATAAATTACTCAGCAAATTATCATGTTCTCTAGAATGCTTTTTTTTCCCATCCAATAACTTTTGGCCTGATTGGTCTATACCACTATATTGATTTAAAAAAACCGGTATAAAACCAGGGGGAGCCATTCGGCGTGCTTGTTCTAAACAGGGAAGGATAGGGATAAGTTTAGTTTTATCTTCATTTAAGTTAAAAACTGATAAATCGAGTAATTTTCTTTGCTCAATTTCTGTCCGTTCTTGTAAAGTTATGGAGCGAAAAGTTTCATCATAATATACTACGCTGACATCTAGTTTTGGCACTAATACCTTGATAATCGGCTCATTAGGTTCGGCAATTTGCTCAGCAATTGAGACACATAATTGATTTAAAGGGGAGTTAAAGAAACTAAAATAATTAGTATCTGAGTTTTTTATAAGTTGCCAACGCAGAGCCAAAAATTGGCGCAATATCTTTTTGAGTGCTCGCTCATCTTTGGAAAGATGTTGGTCATGGAGGATATTTTCGAGTGCGGCAGTTGCTTGTTTATATTCGTCTTGCATCCACGCAAGATCAGTAGCTGGTGTGGTGCTCCAGGTTACAGGGGTTGATTTTACTCGCCCGAGCTCTAATTGTAAGGGGCGCACTTCAAAAACCATAGGAAAATATCGCTAATAGTTAAATGACTGATTTTACCAGTCTATAGGTAAAAAAACAAGTTAGTTATCATTTATAAAAATAGGGAGTTGAAAACCTAACTACACCATCATCCACGTCCCCGTTTTCACGAGGATAAACTCTAGCGGGGACTGACTATCCGATGGATCCCCGCTTTTGCGGGGGGTAATGGTGTAGTGGTTTTCCAAGAGAACTGAGGTATCGACCGCTTATTAGCTAATGTGCTCTGACATAGGTTGTACTGCAGCAGTTGGCCTAGATAGTTGAGCATTTTCATTTAAAGAAACACGCTCTTGACCTGCCGATTGACCACTCTGAGCGGCTTCAGTTTCAGGGGTAGGATCTGTTGATTGACCATTTAATGGTTCAGCAAGATAAGCTGCTTTTGCTTGGGAAAAACGAGCGGCTTCAGCTTCAGCTATATAGGCTTCATTTGATTCACTTGCTGAGAGGTATGACACCTCTTCTGGGTGTTCATTTTTAGCGGCTGTAGTTGCTGCTGCGGGGGTTGCTTTTGCAGGTTCTGCAGCAGTTGTAGTTGGCTCTTTAGAAGCTACAGTTCCTACATCACCGCAGACATTCTTTGGTATTCCATAAAGTTGTCTAGTAATATCAACGATAGAATCTTCAATGATGCTTCGTACCGCAATTTGAATAGGTTCTTGTCGGATAGTACCTGCAACGCCCTCTACGAATGTATTACCGAAAAAGTGAACAACACCAGCTTTGTTTTCATAACCCCACACTTGTTTACGTTGTGGTAAAGCGATAACAATTTCAGTTGTGGTCGTGTCGATGACGCGTAAATCCATACCGATGTCCATCCAGAACACGCGCCAACCGCCACCAATACCATCTACGGTGACAGAGAAACCGCCTGAACCGATGTTGAAGTTAATCTCACTGATACTACCCGCAACGACATAGTCAGATCCGATAACCATACCGGAGTGTAAAGCGCGTGCTAAACGACCTTCTTTATCAACAAAGTTTTTATGTGGGTTAGAGTCACTTAATAAGAATTGGTTAGCGTATTGCATTTCCATTTGTGAAATACCTAAAGCATTACGCTCCACTAATGTGTAAGCGTTGGTTTTTGCTATTGCAGAAACCACCATATCTTCAGCGCCTTGGGTTACTTTATAACCTTCTTCGTTATAGTTAAATTTACCTGTTTTATCCGGTATGGTATTAACCGCTAAAGTAATTCGATGCTCACCTTTTGCATTGGCCGCTTCACCAATACAAACAAGTAAGTCAGAGTAGGGTGTCGTGGTATCTTGAATCGGTGGACCAGCGATCGCTTCAATCGGGGTTGTAAATTCCTTGTTACTCGCACAACCTGAAATTCCTAAAAGAACAGGAAAAAGGCAGAATATTTTTGTCAGCTGGTTCATAGCATTAATACCCATTTTATAAATTATGTAGATTCCATTCACTTATGAAGTGAGCAGTGAATTATTTTTCACGCCACTTATGATGATTAATATAGAGGATAATTTTCCATTTGGCTATAGCCTTGCTGAAGACTCAACAAAGCTATGTACCCGATAATTAAGGCAATACATTAATATTTTGCACACCATTATTTGGAATATTATTGCGTACGTTAGCACGAACGTTGTTGCGTGCAGTGACAGGAAGTCCGGTAATACCGGCAATACCGGCACCAGCAAGTACACCGCCACCATTGGTATTGTTAGCAGCATTTTCGAAGTACCCTTCCCTAGCTTGAATTTGAGCAATGGCTTGTGTTGTTGCTAAAGAAGTATCGGGAAAACCCCAGTTAGGTTGGAAATCATACACGTTAACCGCGGCTGCGAAACTGGTATTAGATACTACGGCTAGTAACAAAGTGCTTCCTATTAAATACAATGCTCTCATCAGATTTCTCCCTATTTTAGTTAAGAAAATTTAAACAAACTTTCTACAATCCCTTAATGTGCTCCAACATGACCTTGTATAGCTGTAGTAGTCTCATTAACACCTGCTGACTGTAGAGAAGAATTTGTCGTGGTCGTATTCGCTCCTGGTACTTGCGCTATTTGTGTATGAATTACAGAACCCACTAGCGAGCTGGCTTGAGGCGCTGTGTTTGCAGCGTTAGTATCATCACCGCCCGCACCACCACCTGCATTAGAATTATCAGCACTGGCATCGCTGCTAGCAGTGGGCTCACTCAAACTCATTTGTTCGCCATTTATAATAGCACTTGCTAAAGTTACTGTGGAAAACGCAAAAGTAGCAATCAAACCTATCACACATTTACTAAGTAATTGCTTCATGGTACCACCTATAAAATAATAACTAAAAGCTTCTTTGGAGTTAATACCACTATAGCATTAACTTTTTGCCGTGTCTTCTGAAAGGTTGGAGGTCAAGGATTTGCGTAGAATTGCGATTATAGAACCCTCCCCACCGCAATGGCTAAGGGTTGTAACTCCTCATATAGCTGCTTAAATGCAGGGAAAGTTAGTGCTTGCTCAGCATCACTTAAAGCTTGATTAGGAGTAGGATGGATCTCTATTAATAACCCATCTGCTCCCGCTGCGATCGCTGCTTTGGCGAGGCTATTAACAAAGTGGGCTTGGCCACAAGCATGGCTAGGATCTACGATAACGGGGAAATGGGTCGTATTTTTTAAAGAAGGGATAGCGCTGATATCGAGCATGTTACGGTAGTTTGGTTCAAAACTTCGTATGCCGCGTTCACAAAGTACGATTTGCTCGTTCCCACCTTGTACAATATATTCTGCTGCTAATAACCATTCTTTAATGGTAGCTGCCATACCACGTTTGAGTAGCACGGGGACTTGTATTTGCCCTAGCTCTTTTAGTAGCTCATAGTTTTGCATATTGCGTGAGCCTACTTGAATCATATCAATACCGAGCTCTAAATAGGTGTCTAAATGACGGATATCGAGTAATTCTGTTACGACAGGTAATTGCACCTGACGAGCAGCTGCCATCAACAACTCTAATCCGTTAATGCCCAAACCTTGGAAGTCATGCGGGCTAGAACGTGGCTTGAAGGCACCGCCTCGTAAAATATGACAGTGTTGCTCTTTACTAAACTGTGCACATTGCTCAATCTGTGTAGCCGTTTCAATGGCGCAAGGACCGCTGATGATAGTTAACTGCTTGCCGCCAATAACGGTAGAGCCAACAGATACGGGTTTAGTGGAGAGTTGAGAAGAATGCACGATTTCAATATACTCTGCTGTTGAACGAATGGTGCTAGTTTATCATATAACCTCGAGACAACAAGATGTTACAGCCTGTAGACCAAGGGTTAATAGAACAATTATTATCTGACACTATCCGAAAACAAATTACCTGCTTAGAAGTTTTGCCTATTATTGATTCCACCAATACCTATTTATTAGATTTAGCAAAACAAGGTGCGCCATCAGGGGCTATCTGTTTTGCACACAGCCAAACCGCGGGACGAGGCAGACGAGGGCGCTTATGGCTATCGCCACCAGGCAGTAATATTTATTGTTCATTTTTGCAGCATTTATCGAATAATAAAATGGGGTTAAGTTTGGTAGTGGGCATTGCCATTGCGCGCGTGTTAACGCGATTTTCTGTAAAAGGGATTGGATTAAAATGGCCTAATGATATTTATTGCCAACAAAAAAAACTGGGTGGAATATTAATTGAATTAGGCCAATTACAACAAACACAGTATGCAGTCATTGGGATTGGTATTAACGTTAATTTATCACCAGAAACCATTGCCAACATTGACCAACCCTGTATAGATTTGCAAACAGCACTTGCGCCATTAGCAACGGATACTAATCAACTTGCAGCAGAGCTTATCAGTGAACTACTGACAGTTTTGGCCCAATTTAATTTGCACGGTTTAGCTCCTTTTCTTGCCGAATGGCATACCTATGATATTTTACAAGGTAAATTAGTGACGGTAATGCAATCTTCAGAGAAGCTACAAGGCATAGCATCTGGCGTTGATGAGCAAGGTGTGTTGCAATTGCTTGTTAATGGTGAAACCCAAAAAATTATTGGTGGTGAGGTTAGCGTGCGTCTTTTAGGATAAAAAATAAAAGGCAACAGCAATCCCGCTAATAAATCCAAACAAATGCCCTTCCCAAGAAATACGCTCTTTGGTGGGGAATAAACCCAGTATGAGTCCCCCGAAATAATAAAGACTGACTATCGCTAATATGATAGCCATGGCGCTCGGTCGATAAAAAGCAGCTGATAATAAATAACCAAAATATCCCATAATTAAATTACTGGCACCGATATGAATGGCTGGTCTGCCAAAGATCCATAATAAGATTCCAGCGAGGGTGACAATATACAATGTGGTGAGAATAAAAGAATCCAGGCCACTGAGCAGCATTAAATCCGCTAGGATAAGCAAAGGGATAGAATTAAAAAATAAGTGGTTAGCATCAGCATGTAAAATAGGGCTAATCCAAATACCGGGGATGCTCCAGATCTTGCGAGGATAAATCCCAAAGATATTTAAGCGCGAGCGAAATAATACCCAATTGATGATGTTGATTAGCCATAATAGGGCGAGTAGCTTCACTAACAAAAGAAAATTGGCTTTTGTGACGGTGATTATAGAATCCGTTTGTATGGCAATTTCGTTGAGAGTCATAAGCGTATTGTGATAGTGGGAAAATAATGGGAAGATAGTACCACATTTTTTTCCTACATCGTCTATGTTATCCTTCCTTTTAAATGATATGTCACAAGGAGATAACCCACCGTGTCATTAGCCGACCGCCTCTGGAACACACCATCTCGCAACTTCTATTTAGCAATCGTTGTCATATTGCTTTTAGGCACTGCATTAGGTAGCAAAGAAATTTGGACTCAGGAAACGCGCTGGGCAAATATTGTCTTGCACATGTTGCAAACAGGCGATTATTTGCACCCATTCCTTCGAGGTGAGGCATATTATGATAAACCTTTATTATCTTATTGGTTAATCGTGATGGCCAGCTGGTTGACCGATGGGCTCACTTTAGTCAGCTTGCGTTTGCCCTCCGTATTAGCCGGATTGCTCGCTGTTTATTGTACCGTACAACTAGGCCGTCAATGGTTTAATCGATCAGTAGGATTAGTAGCTGGTTGGATGTTAGCCACCAGTTTCTTTTTTATTTTTTGGAGCCGTACCGCAAGCACGGATATGTTAAATATCGCTGGGATGTTATTGGCGGTATTATGGTATGTTAAAAAACAAAACCAGACGAGCTTTGTGAATTACCTAGTATTTTTTATTATCATGTCGCTAACAAGTTTATGTAAAGGATTACTAGGTTTTGTATTACCTCTTATTGTCATAGCCCCTCATATTTTAACGCATCACCGCTGGCGACAACATCTTAATTTTTCGCTACTACTTGCAGCAATTCCCGCTTTATTGATTTATGCGCTGCCATTTTGGTTATCTTCACAAAGCGGTACGGAAATAAATTATCAAGATAATGGTTTGTATTTATCATTTCGTGAAAGTGTGGTGCGGTTTTTTCAACCTTATGATCATATAGGACCTATTTATCTTTACTTTCTGTACCTACCTATTTATGGATTACCCTGGACTTTATTATTATTTCCCGCCTTATGGACGTTACGTACCGATTGGCGCAACCTGAGTGAAAATGCACGCTGGTTAATTTTAGCCATTGCCTTACTCTTTATATTTTTTACCTTGTCAGGATCACGGCGTAGCTATTATGTATTACCATTAATCCCTTTTGCCATGTTATTTATCGCAAATTGGTTACAAACACGTCCTAAATTATTGCAAGCAGCAGCTTATGGTGTGGTGAGTTTTGCTGCCATATGGTTTGTTGTTTTTGCTGTGGCCATGCCTTGGTATTATGGTGGTGGGGGATTATCTGTTTTTGCGAACATGGTACGTGAAACAGCAGAGCAACAACGACCTTGGCAAGACTGGAATATAGTCATGTTAGACGCGAGTAATAAAGTGCCTGTTTATTTGCATAATGATAGCGTGTTCGAATACATTGCAGCGCCACAAGAGGCCGTAAGTACGCCTGAAGATTTATTAAAGAACTGGCCTATCTTAAGCCAACATACTGCAAATACCATTTTTGTCGCAGATCCTTCGTATCAACCTTTGCTAGATGACTTATTTATCAAGGATTATCAACAGGTTATAGCGCCTCCCACTCGCGGTAAGCGTGTATTAGGAGGGAAAACAGAAGGAGATGCGGTAGCGTATATTCCCCGTTAGCTAGAAGATTTGCAACGGAAGGATCTTGCGCACAGGCGATTTTATTGGTAAGATAGCTAAATTTATTGCGTTACGTATAAAGAGCACCTACCCATGCCAGGCAGCGCCGGAACAGCCTTACTTGCTTCACTTACTGAGCTAGAGCAGCGTTTACGCCATATTAAAGGGCTACCCGATTTTCAGCGATCTGAGATAAAAGCTATTAGCAGCGAGGATCGTTGGGAAATCGTGTGCAATGGGATGCCGCTAAAAGATTTTATAGAAGATATGTTATCAATAATAGATTTGGGTAAAAATCTAATCAATAATGGTCCTGATAAAGAATTTGAAAATATAATAGCCGCTTATGAAACTTTTGTAGAAAAATTCCCTGAAGAGTTGCCGCGATATCCCACAAATAATAAATATAATTATATAGTTCAGCTTGCTTTATTACAATGTGCGCAGCAAATATATGATGGTCAGTTAATACAAGAATATGTTAAAGAAATTTGGTTTCAGATTCCTTGGAAAAAAATTGCCACTTTCATTAAACAAAGGAAAGCTGAGCTCGAAGAGCAGCAAAAACAAGAAGAAGCGACCGCATCAAGTGGGGCACCTACGCCATCTACCGCGCAAAGGGTTGAACAAAACGAAGCGGTTGCATCAAGTAGCACATCTGCGCTATCCCCTGAGGAAGGCGCTGTTGATAATAGCCCTGAGAAAGAGCGTGATTGGATAGATTGGGGATTAGGGATAATTGAAAGTAATTATGATGGGGTTTCTAGTACTTTGCTTATTCCTGGTAGAGTATTCGCATTTACTTCTATAAATCCTGGCTTACTGGATATGATAGATGGAATCGCTGGAACACTGCGTAATAACTCATATACCAATACCTACATTGGAGCACTCAATGCTGATAAACAACAGGTTGCAAGCTGGGGTGCAGAAGGTCAGCTATTTAATAGCTCCTATGCGTCTATTCACAGGGTTATCGCTAACTCAATATCTAAGGTGGGGACATTAACCTTAGCAGTTCAAGTTCGTTTTTTAGGCAATATGATGTATGACTATCAACAATTAAAAGATGTTTTATTAGATTTTCCCGATAATTTAATAGGCGCTCGATATCATAAAGTAAAAGAAAAAAGGAAAAATGGCAGCTATGTTGACGTTGATAAGGTTGAGTACTGGTATTTTATTGATGGTAACCAACCACCGCAAAGACCCATCGAAAAACGCAGTAAACAACCCATTCCTCAGCAAGATGGTCATCAAACGAAAGGAGAATTAGTCAGAAAATTCAAGGAAACAGAAGAAGCACTAATAAATTATATTGCTGAACATATTTTTCCACAAATAGCCGCTATTAACACGCGTTTGTTTGCTTTATCAAATACTACTTCCAAACTAGAAATTTTAGTACATATAAAAGCTGATATTGAATCGTTGAGTCGATTTTTATCAAACCGAAACGCTTCTATTTTACTACCTGCTTTTGAAAAATATAAAAAAACAGGACAGGCTTTTGTCGACATGTTGCTTAATGCTGCTTCAGTTAATGTGAGCTTAGAACAAAAACTTCTACAATGGTTACCAGAAAAACTACAGCAAGTCTATCAGATAGTATTTGCCGACTATCAAGAAAGAAACCTTTTACCTCAAGCAGTCGCTGCTGCCTATCCAGCACATGCACAACTTAAAGAAGCAATAGCAGCGCTCCAAGCAGCTTTAACTCAATCCGATATACCGAGTGAAGCATTAGCTGATGCTATTAGGTGCGCACAAGAAATTAGAGGAGCGGGTAGTACTTTAGATCAAAGAGCATTAGATGATATTTTAGTGAACCAATGCAGGGCCGTTACCGAGTATGAATATTTTTACGAGGCATTGTTACCGCAAGTAAGTGCAAGCTGCCAAAAAGAAAATGCTCGTGAATGGGCTAAATTAGAGCGCGATGCTGAAAGCAAAATAAAAATTGCACAAGCTAAAATAGGCTCGATTGAAATGTTTAAACAAATTGCCTCGCCTGCTGAAATTGAAAAAAGAAGAGAATTGGCAGAGAGCGATCTTCGTGCTTTGCAAGGAAAAAAAGCGCGATTAGCTACGCAAATAGATCATAATGCTCAAGTATTAGCCGAATTAAGTGCAAAAAGAAGGCATGCAGGTGAGTTAGAGCAGCAATATCAAAGCGCTGGCGGCACCTTGAGCGTTATAGGAAAACCACACGATAATATAGAGCAGAAACTCGAGGATTTTAGGTCACAGTGGAATGCATTGCTTGAAATGACACTAGACTGGCCAGAGCAATTTACAAATATTAGCAGCAATAAATCCCTTAAAAAAGAAGATGATTTAAGAAGAGTTGCTGAATCATTAGGTGTACCTTCTGACGTAGCAATTGCAAACATAAAAGATAAGACGTCGTTGAATACTACAGTCTTGCAATATTTGGCAGCGCAAAAAACACAGTTATCTGCTGACCAGGATAAAATTGCAGCAGTTTGGAGTCCTCTTAATACCGCTATTCAAGAATTTCATAGCGCAAATAGCGATGCAATAGTTCTTTCATCACAAACAGAAGACGCAACTCCTGCAGCAGCAGGGGAAACAAAAAAAAGCTTAGTTACTTTATTGACAGAAAGCATAGCTCATATTGAGAGACAACAAAGAGAGCTACAAGATGAAAATGAAGCTGCTCAACAAGAATCAGAAAGGGTAGTAGTTGAAATTGCTTTCAAAGAACAAGAGCTAAGACAGATAGAGTTAAGTAAAACAGTTGCTGAGGCTTTGGTTATGGCTGAAGCGGCTATTATTAATTCAAATACCAGACAAGCTTCTTTTGGAGATTTTTGTGCAAAACTAAGACCGTTAGCAAGCTACTTAGATCCTACAGTTATAGTTCCTGAGGATGTAAAACCATTAATACGAAAATATGTTTCATTAATAAGAAATGCGCTTAATTTTAATTCGGGCGTATTACCAAATCAATTTGTTACTAAGCTTTACCGGGAATTACACTCCTCAATTACGAGAAGCGATGCTTATCTTCTTGATGTCAAGAAAAGAATTACCCTTTTAAAATCACAGATTGCCCTTAGAACAGACATAGATACCTCTTTATTAGCACAATTTAGTGATGCACTTTCAAAAGCAGAAGAAGGGTTGCAAAGGAAAGTGGGCGAAAATAATGATATTAGAATGCAAGCGCAACGTGATGCCCAAGTATTGAAAGAGGGTGTTGCGCAATTTCATCATCAAAAATTAGATGAAGATTTAGCAGTGGTTAGAGCTGAAATAGATGCCTTTGAACAAACGGATTTAGTTGATAATGCTGCACAGTTGCAACAAAAAAGAGATGCTGTGGTTGATTTTATAAGTCAATTAGAGCTCTATATTGCAGCTGATACCAAAGCGAATCTTATAAAATTAAAAGATCAATTTCAACAAGCAGTCCCTTATTTACGTTTATTACCACAATTAGTTACCTTATTAAGCCAATTTGAACCGCAATTAACTAGGCATGCTGATAGCGAAGCCTGGATTACTTTTGGCAAGTCGGAATTTATGAAGCTTTGTAAGCAATTAAGAAGCGCATTTAATAGCGTTGATTTAACACAGCTTTATGAGTCTGATGATCGGAAACTTGTAGCTCATTTACAAAAACTAGATGCTTTCCAGGCACGCTTAACTGCTTTCCAACCACGATTAGCCTATTGTGTAAACGATCAGAATTATTCTGCACAACGGGCTAATTTAACGAGAGTGCATGGAATATATCAGACTAAATATAATTTTATTAATGACTTGAAAGCATCGTTTGCAGCGCTCATGCAATCAGGAAGACTAAGGGAAAATGAGCATGTGAAATTAGTGAGATTGACGCAAGCCATGGAGCTGTTAAAGAAACAACATAATGATGTGAAACTCTATATAACACTAGGTAATTATATTGCACACATGGAGATTTCTTTAGCAGGAGCAGAAGCATTATCAAATGTTGATAAAATGTATTTGCTGGAGATATTAGCAGTGCTAAAAACAGATTTTGTTAATAATTTCCAACCCCATATATTTATAATTATTCAGCGACGCTCTCAAGCTGTAGCTGATTTTTTACAGGGCCCTGATAATCAAACTATTTTACAGCCTAGTGTTATTCAAAATAAAATTGAGTTGAGGATGAAAAATCTTTGGTTAATGGCTGAGGAAGAGAGTTTTCTGCCGGAGCTCATTGCAATTCAGAAAGAAATTTTAGGGTTATTAGCGTGCGCAACCGCATGTGTGGAAAATATGGTTGCATATAATGAATTTAAAGTGCAATGTGAAAAAGGTATTAAATTTTCTCAAGAAATTACATCTTATGATGACATTTTAGCAACTACTCAATCATCGATTGCTTATTTGCAAGCACGTGTATTTGAGTTGGCTGCTTTAAAGAGTTTTTTAATAAATCAACAACACGCTATAGAAATTTCCAAGGATTCACCGCAAACTGTCAGACAACAGTTACAACAAGACCATGCTGTATTTCGTTATTATCGCGAGAGAACATTATTGGCCGAGGTTTATGCCCGTGACGCTGCTGATAAGGAGGGTAGCTCTGAAGTTCACAGAAGATTACAGGCAACTCTGGAACAAAATGGAGCACATCCTTTAGCAACAATCCCAGTGGCGTATCATGAAACCGTTAATAAAATTTTAGTTCTTACGGTTAAAGCGCATGACTTATTAGAAGAGTTCAGTAGCGGTGATGCAGTAACGCAAATATCTGAGGCTGATTATCAAAAATTGGAAATGAGTGTGGCAGAAATTGCAAGATTAATAGATACAATTCGTAAGAGAGTACAGAACCACACAATCGAGTATTTACAAGCCAAACATACTGTATTACAAATACAGCAACAAACTTGTCAAACAAGAGTGGCTGGTGTTGAGATGGCAAATGTGATGGAAGAAGCAATGCAACCTATGGACAATACGGTGCGAGCTAAACCTGTTCTTTGTAGTGCAACTGGTCCAGAACCTGAGGAAATTATGCAGGTATTACAAAGAGCTAGGAATGTGGGAAGATATTGAGTTACCGTAGCCTTAATGCTCATCAAAGCTACAATTCATTAATTCTATCTAATACTTCTTTTCTTTCTCCCGGCGTTGGTGTCTTCATTAATAAATTAATATGACGCGTGAGTTTTTGATCCAATACGGTTTTATAAATCCCTGCTTTTACCGCCAATAAAAACGCAGGTTGCACACTAAATTCTCGCAAACCAAGGCCTAATAATAGGCGAGTATAGCGGGGATCGCCACCCATTTCTCCGCATAAAGCCACTGGAATACTTTTTTTATTTGCAGCGTTAATCGTTTTTTTAATTAATGTCAGTACAGCAGGGTGAATAGGTTCATACAAATAATTTACTGTATCATTTTCTCTATCAATCGCTAAGGTATATTGAATTAAATCATTTGTCCCCAGTGAAAAGAAATCTAAATGTTTGGCAAAAACATCAGCCATTAAAGCAGCAGCGGGTGTTTCAATCATACCACCAAGCGGCATTTTAGTATCAAAGGGAATATTTTCCTCTTGCAGCTCATATTTTATTTTTTCTAATAATTCTTTAACTTGAATAATTTCCTGCGCACAGGTTAACATCGGCAGTAATAAGCGTACCGTGCCATAATGCGATGCGCGTAAAATGGCACGTAATTGGGGAATAAAAATTTCTGGTGTATGCAAACAAAGGCGAATAGCGCGCAAACCCAGTGCTGGATTTTTCATTGGGTTTAAGCCGGCTTTTTTAAGCCACGACGCTTGTTTATCACTGCCAAGGTCAATCGTGCGAATAGTAACAGGGTGTGGTGCCATTGCTTTTATAATGCCGAGGTAATGCTCAAATTGCTCTTCTTCATTTGGCATTTGGCTTTGACGCATAAATAAATATTCAGTGCGATATAAACCAATTCCCTCTGCTTGTACTTGATGCGCGCTATCAATATCTTGTGGTAATTCCATATTGGCGCGTAGTGTTACGGCAGTGCCATCTTGTGTAGCTGCTTTTAATGAAGATAATTGTTGTAATTCATCATTTTTTTGTTGCTGTAATTTATCTTTACGCGTAAAAAATTCAATAACATTGGGTGATGGTGCGACAATGACTAAACCTTGCTCGCCATCCATTAAAACAATATCACCATCATTAGCGTATTGACAGGCATGATGTGCACCAATAACACAGGGAATGTTTAAACTGCGTGCTAAAATAGCAGTATGTGAAGTAGGGCCACCTTGCTCGATGATAACGCCTTGCGCCCCTTGTGTTTTTAATAAAATTAAATCGGCAGCACTGATTTTATCGCTAATGATAATTTTGTGACTAGAATTTTCTAATTGATTAAAGGCTTCAGGGTGACTTGGTCCGTAATGTAAAATATGCTGAATTCTCGCGATAACATGATCAATATCATCTTGTCGGGTACGAATATACTCATCTTCTACTTGCTCAAAAATCTCAATTAATACTTCACGTTGCATATGCAACGCCCATTCAGCATTGCATAACTCTGTGCGAATAATTTGAATGGTGCCTTGTGTTAAGGCCACATCTTGTATCATCAATAAATGAGCATCGATAAAGCTTGCGATATCAACAGAAATCTCATGGGTGACTTGTTGGCGGATGGCATTAAGTTGTTGGGTTGCAATGGCTAATGCAGCTTGGTAGCGTAATACTTGTAGCTCAGCTTCGTTTTTTGAGAGCTGTAATTTAGTTGGTGCAGGAAAACTCGTGGTAATAACACGCGCTTGTCCACTGACAATTCCCTGGCAGATACCAATTCCTGAAATTACTAGTGTCATTATCCTTTGCCTATTTGTTTATCCTGTTGCACATGTGACCTATATCATCCATACGATAGTGCGCGGCCCACCGTCATTGCGAGGAGCGAAGCGACGTGGCAATATCCAGTAACGTAAATCATTATCGCCTGGATTGCCACGTCGCTTCGCTCCTCGCAATGACGATGTAGGACACTATGATGTTGGGCTCTATTCCTCTCCAAAACCCTTATTAATCAAATCTTCTAATTTCGAAAATGCTGCTTGTTCATCCTTGCCCCAAACTTCAAGTTCTACTTCAGTATCTTTGCTTGCGGCTAACATCATCACACCCATAATGCTTTTACCATTAACAGCGCGTCCCGCACGACTCAGTTGAATTTCGGCATCAAAAGCACTGGCGATAGCTACAAATTTTGCTGCAGCTCTGGCGTGTAAACCTAATTTATTGCTGATTATTATTTTCTTTTTAATCATATGAATTACTCATACACAGGAATTTTGTTAACAATGCCATCCTGACCGCCAGTTGTTGCTTTTTGGGCGGCTTGTTGTAAATTTAAATCAGGGTAATTAAAGGTACGAATTAACATAGGTAAATTTACTCCGCTAATAACTTGCACATCATGTTTTTCGTTTTCTAATAATGAAAAAGCAAGATTACTTGCGGTGGAACCAAATAAATCCGTTAAAATCAGCACGCCATCACCACTATCTAATTGTTTAATAACTTGTTGGGCTTGCAATAATAGAGCGTCTTTATCGCAATCATTGCAAACTTCTAGTGCTATTGCAGGAAGTGGTAATGTGTTAAAAGTTGATTTTGCAGCAGATAATAAGGCATTGCCTATTTTTTCATTGGTCATTAATAAAATGCCAATCATGGTAATTCTCGATGGCGTACTTGCGTGTAAGCATGTCGTTCGCGATAATAATTGGCTAATTTTTCAGTTAAATAAACGGAGCGATGTTGTCCGCCCGTGCAACCAATGGCAATAGTAATATAGCGGCGATTATCGGCGTGAATGGCGGGGATCCAATTATCTAAAAATTGTTTAATATCGTCAAACATTTTATTAACAAGGTCTTGTTCTTTTAAATAATTGATTACTGGCTCATCAAGGCCGGTTAAATGGCGTAATTCAGGCTGCCAAAAAGGGTTGGGCAAACTGCGCACATCAAAAACATAATCAGCATCTTGTGGAATACCGTGTTTATAACCAAAGGATTCAAATAATATCGATAGCGCATTACCCGCTGGTTCTGCGACACGATGTTGTATTAATTTACGTAATTCATGAATATTTAAGCTGCTGGTATCGATCATTAAATCAGCGATATTGGCAATGGGCTCGAGTAATTTTTTCTCATTTTCCATTGCTTCTTTTAGTGATACGGTAGGGCTAGTTAAAGGATGTTTGCGTTTGGTTTCACTAAAACGTTGTAATAGGATATCATCACTCGCGTCAACATAAATGATTTCCCAATCTCTACCCGCCTGTTGTGCTTGTTCGATAAGTAAACCGTAATTTTCCAAGTCAGAAGGAATATTGCGCGCATCAATGCTGACAGCAAGGCGTTCGTGACGATGTTCTAATTCTTCGCGTAGTGCAGGAAGCAGACCAATAGGCGCATTATCGACACAATAGAAGCCATTATCTTCTAAGAAGTGTAACGAAATACTTTTTCCTGAACCGGAGCGACCGGTTATTACAATATGTTTTTTCATGATGTCGGTGCTTGTAGTGCTGATTCTTGTCGTTTTGCAAATGCTTTGGTAGCATCATGCCCATTCAATGTTAATACTTGATTGCGCACGGCAGTTTCTACCAATATTGCCAAGTTGCGACCTGGAGAACTTGGAATACTCACCTCAGGTATTTTAACGCCTAAGAGCTCACATTGGCGATGCATACCCTCTAACCTATCAATAGTAGCTAATTCTTGTTGCGATAATATGACAACATTGACGATTAAATGTAATTGTTTTTTATCTTTAATGGCAGTGCTACCAAACATAGTACGCACATTAATAATGCCAAGCCCTCGCACTTCAAGAAAATCGTGCAAAATAGGAGGACAGGTGCCCGTCAAACAGCCTGGTGCAGTACGGGAAAATAAAGGAGCATCATCGGCTATCAAACGGTGGCCGCGATTAATGAGCTCTAATGCCAGTTCGCTTTTACCAATCCCGCTGACACCAGTTAATAAAACGCCGCGGTCGAAAACTTCCATAAACACACCATGTACTGTGGTGGTTGCAGCGAGTTGTAATGTTAAATAGTGAGTAATATGATCAATCACCATTTGTGAATTTGATTTAGAGCTTAATAAAGGGATCTGAAAAGTTTGAGCGCTGCTTAAAATCTCAGGTGTGGGCACTTGTTCGTCTGCTACGATAATTAATTGCGGTTGGGTGATAAAAAGCTGTTTAATGGCCTCGTTATACCCCATCACCTCGAGCTTAGCAAGGTAGTCAAATTCACGCGTGCCAAGAACGGTAATTTGTTGAGGGTGGACAAAATTAAGATAACCAATGGGGCAAAAAAAAGCATCAGGTTCGCGTCGCAAACTTTCTTGTCCCCGTTCTGTTGCTGCCAACCAGTCTAGTTGTAGGCTTTCTTGGAAATAATCCACTAAGTTTTGAATGGTTACCGTTTCAAACAATCCCTATCTCCCATATTCCTGTACTATTTCATATAGCATATCATCACTATTCGCTTTGCGCATCTTGCTGCGAATGTCTTCATTGCTGAGTAATTCAGCCAATTTCGATAACAATTCTAAGTGATCATTAGTGCTTTCTTTGGGAACAAAGAGTCCAAAGAAAATATCAACGGGTTGGTTATCTAAGGTGTCAAAGTTGATCGGTTGAGAGAGGACAACAAGGCAACCCAAAGGTTGCTCTAAATTATCTAAACGGCTATGTGGAATAGCTACTCCATGCCCAAGCCCTGTGCTACCGAGGCGCTCTCTTGCCACTAAACTTTCAAAGATATCTCTTGAGTTAAGATTAGGCTGAGAAATGGCAATAAGGTTACTAATAATTTCTAATACACGCTTTTTACTCACCCCTTCAACTTGAGCAAGAGTGCGCTCGGGCACTAAAATATCATTCACTTGCATAGTGCTTTCATACCTTTTTATTGTTTTTGTTCCATTTGGATTGTTTCCCCTCTCCCGCAAGTGGGAGAGGGGTGATCTATCAGTTATTCGTGATCTTTCCCATCACCATGGTGCGTACGTTGTTTTTCTTTATATTTAATCGCTTGTTGGTTTAGTTTATCACTTAACAAGTCAATAGCAGCATACATATCTTCTGACACACATTCAGCATGTAATATTGAACCTTTAAGTTGAACATTACCTGTTGCCTTATGATCCCGTTTTTCAATAGTTAAAACCACATGCATAGCGGTAATACTATCGACATGATTATGTAAACGTGACAATTTTTCGGTGACATAGTCACGTAATGCCGGTGTTAACTCAACATGATGGCCTGTGATATTGATCATATAAGACTCCTTCTGTAACAAATTATTGTAGCTGTTTACGTTCACCAGAGGTGGGAATACGTAATGCTTCCCGATACTTGGCAATCGTACGACGCGCCACATGAATACCCTGTTCTTGTAATAACGTTGCAATTTGGTTGTCACTGAGTGGACATTGTGGTTCTTCAGTGGTGACCATTTTCTTAATCAAAGCTCGAATAGCTGTAGACGAGCACTCGCCGCCTGTTTTAGTGGCAACATGACTAGAGAAGAAGTATTTTAGCTCAAAAATGCCTCTTGGCGTATGCATATATTTTTGTGTCGTTACTCGAGAAATTGTCGATTCGTGCATGTCGATGGCGCTTGCTATTTTATTCAGTACCATAGGTTGCATATATTCTTCACCCTTTTCTAAAAAGTGGCGTTGTTCCTCAACAATACAGGTAGCGACTTTTAGCAACGTTTGATTACGGCTTTCAATACTTTTTAATAACCAACGCGCTTCTTGTAATTGATTACGCAAATAATTAGCGTCTTGGTTATTATTATCTTGATGAATTAAACTCGAATAATAACGATTAATTGATAATTTTGGGCATGTTTCGGCATTCAACTCTACTATCCATTTACCCTGTTGTTTAGACACAATAACATCAGGAATAATATAATCAGTCATATTGGCACTGATGGCATGTCCTGGTTTTGGTGTTAAATGTTGAATAATAGTCAAAGCGTGTTGTAACTCATCTTTACTGATTTTAAATTTTCGTTGAATAAGAGAGTATTGTTTACTTCCTAATTGCGATAAAGAATTTTTTACTAATAGTTTTGCGAGATCTAAATACGGTAAATTTTCTGGTAACGTATTTAATTGTAACATCAGACATTCTTGTAAATTGCGCGCGCCTACACCCAATGGCTCAAATTGTTGAATATGATGTAATACCGTTTCGATTTCATCTATATCAACTGTATATTGTTGATTGAGTAATTGTTGAACATCGATAAGCGGCGTTTGCAAATAGCCTTGATCATCAATTGAGTCAATCAGCATGGTACCAATTAATTGATCTATTTCTGATAATCCACATAAACGTAATTGGCTTAATAAGTGTTCGGTGAGTGTGATAGTTTGGGGCATTTGCGCATAATAATCATAATTATCTTGCGTTTGATTTCGTTTAGAAGTAGCCGCATAAATATCTTCCCATGCGGTATCCACGGGGGTATCTTCAGCTACAGCTTTATCATCAATCTCTTTTTGAGTACATTCGGTTGATTCATTTTCTTCTTCATTTTCATTTAAGAGTTCTAATAGTGGGTTAGATTCAATAGCTTGTTGGATTTCAGCGCGTAATTCTAATGTGGATAGTTGCAATAGCCGAATGGCTTGTTGCAACTGCGGCGTCATGGCAAGTTGTTGCGTTTGTTTAAGTTGCAATGAGACTTTCATGATTTTAATGTATTTGCCTGCTGAAAATTTTATGTCCTTATAATTTAAGTGTACTCTATTTTGGCGAATGGGGTAGGGAGGTGGGGTAAGTAGGATTACTTTCTTCGTAGCTTTCCCCTCACCCTCGCAAGCTGCGCTTGCATTTCCCTCTCCCACAAGGGGAGAGGGGTTGACGCTAGCAAGATCTCACTAAAGGATTCCCCTCTCCCCTTGTGGGAGAGGGAAATGTCAGCGAAGCTGACGAGGGTGAGGGGGATCTATCTACGAAGAAAAAACCTACCAAATCTTCCCCGGGTTTAAAATACTCTTCGGATCAAACTGCAGTTTGATTTTCTTCATCAACTCAATAACAGGCTCACTCAATTCTTGTCTAATAAACGGTTGTTTTTCAAGGCCAATACCATGTTCACCTGACAATGTCCCATCAAGTGATAACACTAAATCAAAAATAGCCTGCAAACAACGATGCGCTCGCTCCATTTCATTCGAATTATCGGTATCAATTAAAAGATTGACGTGAATATTTCCATTTCCAGCGTGCCCAAAATTAACAATGGTAATATCATATTGTTTAGCTAATTCCATAGAGCCTTCTACTAAATCACCAAGATGTGAAATAGGAACCACCACATCTTCATTAATTTTTTTAGGTGCTAATGTGCGTAATGCAGGTGAGAGCGATTTTCGCATTTGCCATAATTCTGCTACTTCTTGTGGTGTTGTTGCTTGTCGAATTAATAAGCAACCTTCACTATTAGCTGTTTTGCAAATAGCAGCGTAGCTACTGTCAATGGTATTTTCATCACCATCGATTTCTATCATTAATAAAGCTTGTGTTTGTGCGGGAATAGCCATGGAGCTATAAGATTGTACTAATTGAATAGCGGTATGATCCATAAATTCTAATGCACACGGAGTAATAGGTTGTGACATTAATGCAATGACAGCTTGCGTAGCGCTGTGAATATCTTTATATAACGCTTGTAGCGTGCGTTTAGTTTGTGGCAATGGTGTTAATTTTAATGTTGCTTGCGTAATAATAGCTAGTGTTCCTTCAGAGCCAATAATAAGACGCGTTAAATCATATCCTACAACGCCTTTCGTCGTATAAACACCGGTTTTAATTAATTGTCCCTCACCGGTAATAGCATGCAAACCCAAAGTATTTTCACGGGGTGTGCCATATTTTACAGCGCGTGGTCCAGCAGAATTATAAGCTAAATTACCGCCAATAGTGCAATAAGCACTGCTGGTTGGATCAGGTGGCCAAAAAAAGCCAGCTTGTTTTGCAGCTTCTTGTACAGCTTGATTGGTAACTCCCGGTTCAACTACCATAGCCCTATTAGCTGTATCGAGTTTTATAATACGTGACATGCGTTCAAAGGATAAAACAACGCCTCCTTGAATAGGAACTGCACCGCCTGGCGTGCCACTGCCAAGACCTCTTGCTACTAAAGGAACACCAAATTTATAACATAATTTAACTAAGGTATGAACTTGTTGTTCATCGTGAGCAAATACAATAGCTTCTGGTAGCGCATGACGGCGACTATTATCATAACCATAAACCCAACAATCGGCAGGAACACAACTGTATTGCTCTTTGCCAATGTGGGCTGCTAATGCAGATAAAAACTCAGGTGATAATGTCATTGTGTTGGATTCGTATATTCAAATACACGCGTTACTTTTTTTACACCGCCCACTTTTCGTGCTGCTTCGGTTGCTTTATTGGCTTCTTCATGCGTCACGATACCAATTAAAAATACAACACCATTTTCGGTGACGACTTTAATAGCATAAGAATTGAGATCTTTTTCTGTGAGTAATGCTGATTTTACTTTACTGGTAATTAACGTATCGTTTGAACGCGTGCCAAAACTAATGGCAGGGCCTATTTCTAATTCATTTAATACCTGTCGAACTTTAGGAATTTGCTGTATCTCCGTAACCAACGTTTGCGCATCTTGGCTAGTTGGTACTTGTCCTACTAGTAGCACGCGTCCGTTATAGCAAATAGCAGAAACGTGGCTTTTATCATAAAAAGGTTGATCGGCAAGTTTTTGCAGCGCTTTGAATTCAGTGGTACGGTCATCAACTATAGCCCCGGTAGAACGTCTATCCACTGCGAGGCTAGCACCGGCCGCTGAACCAGCAATAATGGTGGGAGCACATCCTGCTAAGAAACTAGTACTGGCAAGAACAAGTAATGCTAAACCGATAAGGTGGCGTTTCATAATAGTTAATCCTTGGTCACTTAAAGTTGCTAATAATTTACTCTGATAAGGGTAAGTTAATCAAGGTTTTTGCTAAAGACTAACTATTTTGAAAATCCCCTCTCCCCTTGTGGGAGAGGGAAATGCAAGCGTAGCTTGCGATGGTGAGGGGAAAAGCTACGGAGAAAGAAGCTTTATTTAAGATCATCTCATCGTAGATAGATCATCCCCTCACCCTCCTGCACTAAAGCGCGGTCGACCTCCTCCACAAAGGGGAGAGGTGAAGGCAACATCTACTACGCTTCTTCCGTCAATAACACAACTTCTCTTACCCCCTCTACTGATCGTGCTAAATCACTAGCAGTTTCTGCTTCTGCAGATGTAGTCAGGCCAAAGAGGTAAACGACTCCGTTTTCGGTAATCACTTTAAAAACATTGGATTTAATATTTTTATGAGTTAATAAGGTGGATTTTACTTTGGCGGTAATTAACGTATCGTTAGAACGTGTGCTAAAACTAGTGGGTTCTCTTGCTTCTACTTCGTTAATTACTTCACGTACATGAGGTACTTTAGAAATTGCAGCGGCTGCTTCTCGCATATTTTCTTCAGTAGGAGCTTGACCGATAATTAATAATCGACCGTTATAACTAGTTGCAACAATATGGCTTTTATCGTAAAAAGAAAGAGCTTTTAATTTTTCTTTTGCGTCGCTTTCAATCTTTTCGTCATCGATCATCGTTTCCGCTTTACGTCTGTCGGTAATGTTGCTCTTATCAATTTCAGTTGTTTGCTTAGGATTATTTACTGGCTCTACTGCTTGCGCTGCATTTAATAAAAAAAATGAACCAAAAAACAGGCCAATAAATATAGTAAACATAAGATGCTTTTGCATAGTATCGCTCCTTAATAGTATTATTTTGGGACACTAAAGTAACAACTTATTGCTAGAAGGAAACAGATTGCGAGGTACAAAACAGAGCTGGATTAAATTAGCAAATTAATTACTTAAAGGACCGGACAGGAATCAATAAGCTATTCATTGATGTTCCACTTCTCCAAATAAGTAATTATCAATTAAATCACAAAGACAGTGAATAATCAATAAGTGCACCTCTTGGATACGAGCAGTAGAGGTCGCGGGAACACGAATTTCAACATCATTATCAGCTAATAAACCTGCTAATTTTCCGCCATTTTTCCCTGTTAATGCAATGACTATTAATTCTTTATCATGAGCAGTTTGTATTGCTTTAAGAATATTTTGTGAATTGCCGCTAGTGCTAATAGCTAATAAAATATCACCTGCTTGACCAAGAGCACTAATTTGTTTGGCAAAAACCAATTCAAAATTATAATCATTGGCGATGGCTGTTAGGGTCATATTATCCGTTGTCAATGCAATAGCGGGTAGTGCTGGGCGTTCGCGCTCAAAACGATTGAGTAATTCAGAAGAAAAATGCGCAGCATCGCCTGCTGATCCACCATTACCGCAACACAAAATTTTGTTGCCATTGACGAGTGCTTGCACCATTAAATTACTAGCAGTATGAATAACATCAGGTAATTTATCGGCAGCTTCGATTTTGGCTTGGATACTATCACTAAAATGTTTATTAATAAGAGCTAGGGAATCCATAATTGACCTCAATAAAATAACTTAATTTAACCACAAATAAATGCATCCTTGATCCATTCAATTTTCATATCTTCCTGTTTCATTTGCAAAGCAACGACATCAAAGCGACAAGGATAAGATTCAGTCCATTTTTTTTCTAATAAAAATAAATGGGCCGCGCGAATTAGGCGTTGTTGTTTCGTCAAAGTAACAGATTCTTTTGCACTGGCAAAACCTGTTGCAGCGCGAGAGCGGACTTCGACAAAAACAACCGTATTTTTGTCGCGACAAACCAAATCAATTTCACCACCTTTACAGCGATAATTGCGCGCAATAATATCAAGGCCATTTTTTGTTAAAAAATGACCCGCTAATTGCTCTGCTTGATATCCTTTAATTATGCTCATAAATTCGCATTCACCAATTGCGGTTGTCCTTCGACAAAACGTGCACAAGGTAATGTACGAGCAATACGTTGTTGGTTGTCGATAAATAATTGACCCGTAGCGCCATGATACGCATTTTGTTGGAGATGGGACAATTTATTAATTAAATCATAACTATCAATACCGAGTGCATATAAACGTAGTGATGAAACAGGCGCTTGTGGGTAACGCATAGAAAGCGTTTCTTTAATATTTTGTAAACGATGATTTGGTGCTATTGTCCATGGTGTATCGCAAAAAATAATACCATCTAAATCACGATCGCCAGTAGGGTTATTTGTCCCCGTATAAACGCTGGATGTTGCATAAACGGGTACTGCATCAGCCAAATTATAATTTAATAGCGGTTTAATTTGACGTGCTTGTGCCACATTAGCGATCAGAAAAATAATGGTGTCACTAGCCGGCTGAGCTAATTGATAACGTGTCACTAGCGTTTTAATGGTGGTCGTTAAATCGCCATCAGTAGGGTAGTGCAACGTGCCAAGGAGATGACCACCAGCAGCTTGCCATTGGTTTGCAAAAACGTTGGTTAATCTATTACCCCAAGAATTATCTGAGGCGAGAATGATGGCATTGCTGATGTGGCCCTCTTTTCGCGCTTGTTTAATAACTTGTTGTATTTCATCTTCAGGAGCCAAACCAAATTGATAAACAGGAGATGAATTAACACCGTTGGTATAATTTAAGGCAACAATGGGAACATTCGGTGATGCAACGGTTTGTAATTCTTGCACACCGGTTTTACTTAAAGGCCCAATAATAAATTCGCTGCCTGCTGTAATAGCATTTTGATAGGCTTCAATAACGTTTTTATCATTTTTGGTATCGTAAGTAGTGAATGTTAAAGGTTCACCATCCGTGGCTTGTTGCTCTTCATAAGCTGTTTGCAATCCTGCTTGTACCGCATTGGCAGAAGCAGCTAAGGCACCAGTAGTAGGTAATAATAAGGCTACTTTTTTTCCGTGCATTCCGCTTGATAAAGGAATAATTGTCGCTGGCGTTGTTGGAATTGTTGTAGTGCCATAAGCTGGTGCAGAATTAGGTGAGTGGCCGATTTCCACAAAGGATTGGGAGCTTTCACGCGGTTGATTAAATAATAAAGGTTGTGCTGGATGCGTTGGATGTTGCATTTGCCAAGCTAATTCCGCATCCTGTTTCTCTGGCGATGCATTGGGGTAAAGTTTATTAATCAGCGCAAGCTCTATCCATCCTTTTAGGATCGGATCATCATTAGTCGATTGTGCGCTTAATGTTCTTGTATCAAGAGAGGTGAGTATATTCCACGTTTCTTGTTCATTTTGTTGTAATTGTTTGCTATTAGTGAGCCATGCTTCCCGAGCAATACGTGATTTAACACTACCCATGTTATCGCCGGTTTGTATTTGCGCAGATGCTTTTATATCCAATAACTCGGCTTGTAATGCTGCTGGTAATTCATTGCTGCCTTGAACTTCTTCTAAGGTGCTAAGTGCACTTCGTGGCTGATTTTCTAATAAATAAATACGCGCTGTGGCTAAAGTAAGACGTGGCTGATCAGCAGGCGGTAATGCCGCTTTATTGATTTGTGGTAATAAATATTTTGCTTGATTAACTTGGTGAGTTGCGAGTAAGTTTTCCAATTCGCTCAGTTGTTGCTCTGTGTAAATAGGAGAGGTTGTTACTTGAGTTGTAGTAATTGTGTCTGCTCCAAGATGGCAGGCGGTGAGCAACATACTCAATAATATAAGAGGGAGAACTCTATAACGGATTGATTTTCTCATGGTGAATTTTTATTGCTCGATCGGGTTAAAAGAGGATAGTTGAATGATAGCAGTAGTTATGACCAAAGAGAATAGGTGGGGGTGGGTGTTTGACCTGGATCCCGGATATTAGGCGTATCTAAGCTCGCTACGCTCACTAAGATACGCTACAATTCCGGGAACCGAATCGTTAGTATTGGAGTAATTACGATACGATGTTGAGCTAAGAGGCGAATCGTTAGTATTAGAATAATTACAGTACCATGCAGATTGTGCTGTTCCTGGAAATTACAGTTGCTTAATGAGTGCATAGCACGAATTTAGCGGCTGTTATTATTCGGGAACCAATAAATCTTAAAATATTAAAGGAACATCTACCATGACCCCCATTTCCTTACGCCAACGATTTCGTGGATTTTTACCAGTGGTCATTGATGTAGAAACGGCGGGATTTAATCCAGCAACTGATGCTTTATTAGAATTAGCAGCTGTTTTTGTTGATTTTGATGAGAGTGGACAATTAATTATCACCGACACAGTGCATTATCATATTGCACCTTTTGCTGGGGCAAACCTTGATCCCGTTTCTCTTGCCTTTATTGGATTAGATCCCCATCATCCATTTCGTATGGCAGTGTCAGAGGAAGAGGCCTTGCTCGAATTATTTGAAAAAACCAAAGAAAAAACTAAGGCGACGCATTGTTCCAAAGCCATTTTAGTTGGCCATAATCCAGCGTTTGATTTAAGTTTTTTACAGGCAAGTGTATTGCGCGTCGGTATTAAAAAAATGCCATTTCACCAATTTTCTACTTTTGATACAGCAACATTATCAGGTTTAATGTATGGACAAACAGTTTTAGCAAAAGCGATGGAAGCAGCTACCATTCCTTTTGATCCCGCACAAGCACACAGCGCACTTTATGATGCAGTTCAAACAGCAAAATTATTTTGTCAGATTGTTAATAAATTAGCGGATCATGTTGAAATAAAAAAATAATTTCAATCCCACACCCACACCCACACCCACACCCACACCCACACCCACACCCACACCCACACTCATGCTATGACTCTCTCTACACCGTCATCCTCGCGAAAGCGGGGATCCATACGATGTTAATTATCCGATGGATCCCCGCTTTCGCGAGGATGACGGTGTGGGGAGAAACCAAACGGTGTAGAAAGAATTAAATAGACGTGTGATGCTTAATAACTACAGCCAAAGTTTTTTCATTCAATAATTCGTATTTTTCTAACGTGAGTAGTGCCTCAGTGATGGGAGTAATATTTTGCCCAACGCCCAATAAAAAATTCAAAACCTGCTCATTTAATAAGTTCCTTTCTTTTAATAAAGTGAATATGCGAATGGTTTGGTAAATACTGATACATTCTGCCTGTTCGCAATTAACATGGCTATGAGCAATGGTCTCTGTAATATGGACTAGTGAATGGTTCATAGTTGCCTCAACAAAAATATGTTACCATTCTAACTTATTTTTAGTGTGGAGTGCAAGAGATTTCGGTGAAATGTGACTCTGAGGGAACGAAATTAATGTAGCCTTGATGGAGCGTAACGTAGTCAAGGATCCGATCCTTATTCACAGGCTGGATCCTTGATTACGTTACGCTCCATCAAGGCTACACGAGATTCATAAAATGGTTAAAAATCAGTATCTTACAGCTTGTCAGCGTTTTTTGCTAAATAGCTTGCTACGCCATCAGGAGAAGCTTTCATTGCAGCATCACCTTTGCGCCAGCCAGCTGGGCATACTTCGCCATGTTTTTCATGGTATTCAATAGCATCAAACGTACGTAAAATCTCATCAATATTACGGCCAATTGGCAAATCATTAATAGTTTGTGAACGCACAACGCCATCCTTATCGATAAGGAAAGCACCACGGAAAGCGACACCAGCTTGAGGATGCTCAACACCATAAGCTTGGGTAATACTGTGAGTAATATCAGCAGCTAAGGTGTATTTCACTTTGCCAATACCACCTTTTTCTACAGGTGTGTTGGTCCAGGCCAAGTGACTAAAATGGGAGTCAATAGAAACGCCAATCACTTCTACACCACGTTCTTTAAAATCAGGAATGCGGTGATCAAGCGCGATTAATTCGGAAGGACATACAAAGGTGAAATCTAAAGGATAAAAGAAAACTAATCCATATTTACCTTTAATCGCCTCTGCCAAATGAAATTTATCGGTTATCTCGCCATTTGCTAACACAGCAGGAACGGTAAAATCAGGTGCCTTACGGCCAACAAGTATGCCCATGGTATTCTCCAGTTGTTTAAGGAAACTCGGGGGTTATATTATCACTGATTTGGGGATGCGTGTAGATACCCTTGTAGCCTTAGTGGAGCGAATGGTGGCAATGTGCTCGCTATGCTATGGTAACAGGGGTAAAGACTTAATAATGAGGGTAATCCTATGAATAATCCTAAAGTTACGGTTATTGGCTTAGGTAAAATGGGGACGGTTTTAGCAAGTAGATTATTACAACAGGGTTTTGAGCTTACGGTATATAACCGGACCCTCAGCAAGATGCAACCGCTTATTTCGGCAGGTGCGCGCGACGCAAGTTCGATGAGAGAAGCTGTAAAAGATGCCGATGTAGTCATCACCAGTGTCTTAGATGATAAGGCTATTTTAGAAATAGTAGCAGGCGAAAATGGTTTTCTGAATGCGCTTAAACCAGGAGCGATACATATTGGTACTTCAACCATTATGCCGCAAACGTCTAAAGAATTAATGCAATTGCATCAAAAACAGGGAAGCATCTATCTTGCAGGCAATGTTTTAGGAGTGCCAAAAACAGCAGAAAAAGGCATGTTGACGACTATCGTTGCTGGCGATAGCACAGCGATTAATCAATGCGAGCCGCTATTTGGTGCCTATTCAGCGAAAATAGTAAAAGTGGGTGATAAAGCATATCAAGCCAATGTAATGAAGATATGCTGCAATTATTTTCTTGCCACAGCTATCGAAGCCATGGGTGAGCTTTATGTTTTTGCTGAAAAAAGTGATTTAAATAGTGAATTTTTAGCCGCATTTTTCCATGATGTTTTTGCCCATCCTGCTTTCAAATTATATGTGGACAAAATTAAGGAGCGTAATTTCGAAGCCAATTTTGAGTTGTCAGGTGGTTTGAAAGATATCACCTTATTCCAACAAGCATTCACCGATGTTTTAGTCCCGTCTGATATTGCTAATATTATTAAAACTAAATTTACGATTGCTATGGCGCATGGGATGGCACACCAAGATTGGAGTGCAGTAACAGAAATAACGCGCATGCAAGCAGGATTAGATCAGTCGTTGCATGCAGTTACTAACGAAATACACTACACTTGAAATAAAAATATTTTGAGGATCTTAGTATGGAAAAAATAATCCTTGTCACCGGCGCTACAGGAAAACAGGGTGGGGCTTTAATCAAACACTTATTAGGTAAAAATTTTACACTTCGAGCACTCACAAGAAATCCAAAGCAACCAGCAGCTCAAGACCTTGCAAAAAAAGGTGTGGAAATTGTAAAAGGTGACATGAATGACATCGATACATTATATCCTGCCATGAAATCTGTCTACGGTGTTTTTTCTACCCAAGATTTTTGGGGAAAAAAGCAAGGCAAGTTGGAAAATGAGGTGCAACAAGGAAAAAATTTAGCACAAGTTGCCAAGGAATGTAACGTACAACATTTTATTCAAACAATGGTGGCAGCGCCGTTGAATTCTCCTGCTTTACTACCAGCGGGAATCGCTTCTAAAGTAGAAATTGCACAGTATATTATGTCTTTGCAATTACCTTGGACTTTCGTAGGGGAAGTTACTTTTATGGAGCAATTTTTGGTTCCGCTTTCACTAAAGAACCTATTTTATTCTTGGATATCTTTAAGCTTAACAGACAAAGAAAAACCAATTTACCTCATTAGTGTCGATGACATTGGAAAATGCATCGCGTATTTTTTTGAGAATCGAGATAAGTTTTTGTATCAAAAAATTGATGTGGTGACACAACAGATTCCATCCTCGCAAATTATTAAAATGTACTGTGAGTTTAATAAAAAATTTTATAAATACAGATCTGTTTTTCAATCCATTGAATTTCCTAAATGGCTTGCAAAATATTTCTTTTGTGACGCTTATGCTTTAGCAAAATGGATCAATGAAGATGGTTTCAATTTTTCTTGCGAAGCAACACATCAGATTTGTCCTAACTATATAACATTAGAAAATATATTTAAAAATCATTTTTCATCGCTTGCCAATAAATAAGGGGACAGCTATTTATTTCTAAGTGGCTGTCCCTTTGCTTTGCTGATCACCTCTCCCACGAAGCTGAGGTATCGACTCGTTTTTTGAGGGCAAATTTTCAAGAAAATCCATCTACCTCGTCGTCCCCGCGAAAGCGGGGATCCATACGATGTTGGTTATCCGATGGATCCCCGCTTTTGCGGGGACGACGAGGTAGAGAGGTTTAAATGAAACTCCAGAATATCTCGATTACAAAACGAGTCGATACCTCAGCTTCGTGGGAGAGGCCGACCGTGCTTTAGCGCGGGCCGGCGAGGGGAGCGAGCTCTCTACGAAGAGATGATCTTAAGTAAAATAGGGCTTCTTTTTTCGTAGTTTTTCCCCTCACCCTCGCAAGCTGCGCTTGCATTTCCCTCTCCCACAAGGGGGGAGGGGTTAAAAAATGAGTTGATCCATCAGCTTATAAGGTTACAGACAACCCCTACCTTACCTTGTTTTACTCTCTAGAACAGGGTATTATATCCCGGCTAAATAGGCATAGTGTCTATCTAGTTAATTCGCACATACATCGGCACATTTTCTCGGGTGCTGGTTGGTTTTGCCAACTGGTTGAGAATATTGGAATGTATGGAAGACTAAACCCAAACTTTAGGAAAAATATTATGTCACAAGTTACTATGCGCCAAATGCTTGAAGCTGGCGTTCACTTTGGTCACCAGACCCGCTATTGGAATCCAAAAATGGCCGATTATATATTCGGTGCACGTTCTAGGATCCATATTATCAATTTAGAAAAAACATTACCTTTGTATGATGAAGCTATGCACTTTGTGAGCAAAGTTGCTTCTAAGCGCGGTAAAATATTGTTTGTTGGTACTAAACGTTCTGCACAAAATATTGTGAAGGAATTTGCTAGCCAATGTAACATGCCATATGTTAATCACCGTTGGTTAGGTGGTTTATTGACCAACTATAAAACAGTTCGTCAATCTGTTAAACGTTTAAAAGAATTGGAAACGTTATTACAAAGTCGTTCTTTAGTCCATTTATCTAAGAAAGAAGTCTTAACCTTAACACGTGAACTTGAAAAATTAGAACGTAGTTTAGGTGGCATTAAAAATATGGGTGGATTGCCAGATGCCTTGTTTGTGATCGATGTCGGTCATGAAAAATTGGCTATTACCGAAGCACAACGCTTAAAGATTCCTGTCATTGGAGTAGTTGATACCAATAGTAGTCCCGATGGTTTAGATTACATTATCCCTGGTAATGATGACGCGATTCGCGCTATTTCATTGTATCTACAAGGTGCAGCTGAAGCTGTAGCACAAGGTCGTGAAATTGCTGCACAAACAGGCGCGCCAGAAGAAACTACAGAGATAGAACCAGAAGTATCAGCAGAAATACAAGAAAGCGAACACAATGGTGTTATCGATGGTATTGTGGAAATTCCTGGTGGGGAAGAAGTTTAATTTGAAAAGTAGGGAGAAAAAAGGGGTTATAACCCCTTTTTTTTCAAATTTATAATGCACTCAATGAGGCTAATTATGAGTATTTCAGCAACACAAGTAAGAGAACTGCGTGACCGCACAGGCGCTGGTATGATGGAGTGTAAAAAAGCATTAGAAGTTGCTAATGGGGATATTGAGCTTGCTATCGACAATATGCGTAAGCAAGGCCAAGCTAAAGCGGATAAAAAATCGAGCCGCACTGCAGCTGAAGGTTTGGTGGTGGCTTTGGTTTCCAAAGATAGCCACTTTGCCGTGATGGTAGAAATTAATAGTGAAACAGACTTTGTTTCCAGAGATGCAAGCTTTGTTGCGTTTTGTCAAAAAGTGGCAGAACAAGCATTACAACATCGCACAGCAGATATTACCGCTTTATTAAGCGCCCCTTATGGCGATGGTCATACGGTAGAAGAAGCACGCAAAATATTAGTTGCCAAGATTGGTGAAAATATCGTGGTCCGTCGTGTGATTATTTTGTCTGCTGATAATGGCATTGTTGCGAGTTACATTCATGGTGGTCGTATTGGCGTATTAGTCGCATTGCAAGGTGGGCAAGTTGATCTCGCAAAAGATATCGCTATGCATATTGCAGCTAGTAATCCTACCGTGATTCATTCTAGTGATTACCCACAAGATTTATTAGCTAAAGAACGTGAAATTTATGCAGCAGGCCTGCAAGATTCTGGTAAGCCAGCCGCTATGATTGATAAGATTGTTGAAGGTAAATTAAATAAATTCCTAGAACAAGTGACCTTAATTGGTCAACCTTTTGTAAAAGATCCTGATACTTCCGTGGGTGCATTATTAGATAAATCTAATGCCAAAGTAACAGCCTTTTTACGTTACCAAGTTGGTGAAGGTATTGAAAAAGAATCTGTTGATTTCGCTCAAGAAGTAATGGCACAGGTTCGTGGAGGAGCATAATGATAGCTCAGAGCATGGTACCCGTATATAAACGCATTTTGTTAAAAATGAGTGGTGAAGCATTAACCGGTAATGAGCATTCAGGCATTGATCCGAATATAGTCAATCGTATTGCCCAGGATTTATTAACAGTTCATCAATTAGGCGTGGAAATTGGCCTAGTTATTGGTGGCGGTAATTTATTTCGTGGCGCTGCTCTCTCAGTGATGGGAATTGACCGCGTTACTGCAGATCATATGGGCATGCTCGGCACAGTCATGAATGCACTTGCGATTCGCGATATGTTAGAGCGCGTGGAGGTTCCTACGCGCGTTATGTCAGCAATTCCACTCAGTGGATTGGTTGATCATTATGATAGACGTAAAGCAACACATCATTTATCACAAGGCCGCGTTGTAATTTTTGCAGGTGGTACTGGTAATCCATTAGTCACAACCGATTCGGCAGCAAGTTTACGTGGTATAGAAATTAATGCCGATGTGGTGATAAAAGCGACTAACGTTGATGGTGTTTATTCCGCTGATCCAGCAAGAAATGTTGATGCCGTTATGTATCATCATTTAACTTATGAAGAAGCATTACAAAAACAACTTGCTGTGATGGATTTAGCAGCATTTTGCCAATGTCGTGATTATAATATGCCGTTGCGCGTATTTAACATTAATAAACCAGGCGCATTATTGCGTGTGGTTTGTGGCAAGGACGAAGGTACCACGGTATCTAAGAATTGAAATAAAAAGGGCTAATTATGATTAATGATTCAATTCAGGACGCTGAAAAACGCATGCAAAAAAGCATTGAAGTGCTTAAAGTAGATTTTTCAAAATTACGTAGTGGTCGTGCTCATACCGGTTTATTAGAGCAAATCATGGTGTCCTATTATGGTAATGAAGTACCCATTACCCAAGTCGCTAATATCGCCGTGGAAGATGCGCGCACGTTAACAGTAACACCGTGGGAAAAATCGATGTTAAGTGCGATTGAAAAAGCGATTATGACCTCAGATCTAGGGCTTAATCCATCAAATGCTGGCACCATCATTCGTGTGCCTTTACCACCATTAACCGAAGAACGACGTAAGGACATGATTAAAATTGTGCGCGCCGAAGCTGAAAATGCTCGAGTTGCAATGCGCACCTTTCGTCGGGATGCGAACACACACATCAAAGATTTATTAAAAAATAAAAAAATTAGTGAGGACGACGAAAAACGTGGTCAGGAGTTAGTACAAAAATTAACCGATAAATATGTGCAAAAGGTTGATGAGTTATTGGCTGCAAAAGAAAAAGAATTGATGGAAGTTTAAGTGACTTTATTAAAATTTTTTAAAAAATACACGGTATTATCCATGGCAAATGAAGAAGTAAATAGTAAAGATAAATTAGGTATGCTGCCACAGCATGTTGCTATTATAATGGATGGCAATGGTCGTTGGGCAACGCAGCGTCATTTACCCCGTATGGCAGGACATCGCGCAGGTGCAGAAACGGCGCGAGAAATTGTTTCCGCAGCTTTAGAGTTTCATATTCCTGTTTTAACCTTGTTTGGTCTTAGCAGCGAAAATTTTTCCTTTCGTCCCGTGCAAGAAGTGAATTTCTTAATGAAATTATTTCGCACTACGCTTGAATCAGAGGTCGATAAACTGCATAAAAACAATGTGCGTTTGCGAGTGATTGGCGATAGAACTTGTTTTGATAATGGTTTATTATCATTAGTTGAGCAAGCCGAGTTATTAACAGAAAACAATCGCGCATTAACTTTAGTATTTGCCATTAATTATGGGGGTCGTTGGGATATCACTCAAGCAGCAAAACGTTTAGCACGAGCTGTTGAAAGTGGTAAACTAACTGCTGATGCTATTACGGCAGATCATGTTGCTGCTTATTTAGAATTAGCTGATTTACCTGAGCCTGATTTATTTATTCGTACGAGCGGTGAGCTACGTATCAGCAATTTTCTCATGTGGCAATTAGCATACTCTGAATTATATTTCACCGATACGTTATGGCCAGATTTTGATCGCGATGCTTTTTTAGTAGCATTAAAACAATATCAATCACGACAAAGACGATTTGGTCTAACAGCGGAGCAAGTATTAAGTGCTTAAACTGCGCGTCATCACAGCGATTGTATTAATTCCGTTAGTCATATTAGCTATTTATTATACCACCTTGCCAGTGTTTGCTTTTCTTGCTGTTCTTATTGCAGCAGGGTGTGCTTGGGAATGGTCGCAATTAGCGCGATTATCATTACCAGTAAGCGCTCTTTTTATTGGACTGTTACTTGTTGTTTGCTATGAATTATTTCAACTGTTAATTCAAGAACCAGAATTATTACCCGTACTCTTTTTTGCGGCGGTAGTATTATGGTGTCTTTATACGGTATGGTTAGTTAAATATCAACGCGGAATAAACAAAGAACCTGCCCAATCTGGAGTATCTTTTATATTAGGTGTTGTAACCATTGCCTTTTTCTGGATAGCTTTAGTTTTCCTAAAACAAAAACAAGATTTGCTGGGTGGTCATCCCATTTTACAGTTATTGTTGATAATTTGGGGAGCAGATACCGGCGCTTATTTTGTAGGCCGACAATTTGGCAAACATAAATTAGCTGTGAATATTAGCCCAGGTAAAACGATTGAAGGGGTGTTTGGCGGTTTAGTGTTAAGTAGTATCGCAGCCTTATTAAGTTTATGGTTATTGCCAACACCTCCTTTAAACTATTCACAAACAATAGGGTTATTGTTCATGCTGGGCTTCACCTGGCTTATTGTTATCTTTGCTGTGATTGGTGATTTATTTGAAAGCATGTTAAAACGTCAAGTAGGTGTAAAAGACAGTGGTCGATTATTACCAGGACATGGTGGATTACTCGATCGCCTTGATAGCTTGCTTGCTGCTGCGCCCTTATTTGCATTAGGGTATGGGTTAATATATTCATTTTAAGTAGGTAATGCTATATGTGGATTACCCTGTTAGCGTTTTTAGTGACAATCAGCATTTTAGTTGTCGCTCATGAATGGGGCCACTATTGGGTTGCCAAGCGTTGTGGCGTTAAAATATTACGTTTTTCCATTGGATTTGGTAAAACCTTGTACTCATGGCGTAATAAAAATGATGTGGAGTTTGTGATTGCTGCATTGCCTTTAGGTGGCTACGTAAAAATGCAGCAGGATAGTGAACCTGATGCCCCACCTGCGGAATATCAACAAGCATTTAATAACAAGTCATTAGCCGCACGCACAGCAATAGTGATTGCCGGCCCCGCTGCTAATTTTATTTTGGCCATTATGGCTTTCACTGGTTTACACCTTATTGGCACTTATGAGTTGGTACCCTATGTTGGTAACGTAGAGCCTTACTCCCTAGCTGCCAATGCTGATTTACCATCAGGGGAAGAAATTGTTGCTGTTGATAATGAGCACACATCAAGTTGGCAAGATGTCTATTTGCAATTACTGTCACGTTCTGGCGACTCCGGCACGCTGTCGATCACAACCCGCAAAAATGAACAAGCCCCGACTCACCAAGTTATATTACCTATCACTGAAGGGGTACTGATTAAAAAATCACCAGATGAGACATTAAAAGCGTTAGGCTTTTCGTTAACCATGGCTAAAATGCGTTTGATCATTGGTGAGATTGAGCCTGGCAGTGCTGCACAAGAGGTTGGCTTGCAAACAGGGGACATTGTTGAGAGCTTAAATGACAAGTCAGTTAGGAATTGGATGGACTTGATAGAAATAACCCGTAGCAATGCATTAAAACCACTAAAGTTGAGTATCCTGCGAGGCGATCAGCATCTTCAAATAACCATTACTCCCAAGGAAACGGTTGCAGAAGATGGTGAGACAAAAATTGGTCATTTAGGTATCGCATTATCAAAAACAGTATGGGATGATGAGCGGGTACGGCGATTACAACGATATACGCCTATTACTGCTTTTGAGCTAGCAATAAAACAAACTGCAAGAATATCTGTACTGTCTTTGCAAATGATGTATAAAATGTTGGTGGGCAAAGCTGACGTAAACAATTTGAGTGGCCCTATTAGCATAGCAAAGGGTGCTGGTGAATCTGTTCGAGCGGGTGTTGCCACTTATTTTCAATTTATTGCTTGGATCAGTGTGAGTTTAGCCGTAATTAATCTCTTACCGATCCCATTATTAGACGGCGGGCATTTATTCTATTATCTCATAGAGTTTGTCACACGCCGCCGCGTGCCCGAGCGTATACAACAGATTGGGCTCAGTATAGGCATATTTATTTTAGTAGGATTGATGATGCTAGGTTTATTCAATGACATTAAGAATTTATAGTAATAATTAGAATAAAAAGGAAATAACACACGCGATGTATGCAATATATAAAAAATTAGTGTTGGTACTACTGATTAGTTTTAGTTTACTAAACCCCGCATGGGCGGATGAATCCTTTGTAGTCCAAGATATTAAAGTTGAAGGGCTTGAACGGATTGATGTAGGTACAGTTTATAATGAAATTCCTGTGGAAGTAGGGCAAACATTTTCTACGGATGAAACAGCCAACCTCGTTCGGGCTTTATATAAAACAGGATTTTTTACAGATGTAAAAGTTTTCAGAGATGGTGATGTTTTAGTGATTGAAGTTGTAGAGCGACCATCAATTGGTAAAATTTCAGTCAGTGGTAATGAAGATATCAGTACTGAGGATTTGAAAACAGCATTAGAAGACGTTGGTATAGCAGAGGGTTTAACATTTGATGCCTCTGTTCTTTCCCGAGTAGAGCAGGAAATGCTGCAGCAATATTATGCCCGTGGTAAATACGGTGTCATTATCAAAACAAAGGTAGAAGATTTGCCACGTAACCGTGTCGCTATCGATATTAATATATCAGAAGGTATCGCAGCAAGAATTCGCAAAATTACTATTGTAGGTAACCAAGCCTTTCCTGAAGATGAATTGGTAGGTTTATTTACCTCCACAACACCAACTTTTTATACCTGGATTACCGGTGATGATCAGTATTCCAAAGAAAAATTAACAGGCGATTTGGAAGTCTTACGCTCTTTTTACCTGGATAGAGGGTATATGGAGTTTAAAGTCGACTCAACGCAAGTATCTATTACACCTGATAAAAAAGATATTTATATCACTATTAATGTTACTGAAGGTAAACAATATAAAATTAAAGAGATAAAGTTAGCGGGTAAATTAATTATTGAAGAGTCTGTTTTACGAGAGTTAATCGTCATTAAACCAGGTGATTTATATTCTAGGCGTTTAGTGACTGAATCCGCTTCAGCTATTACCGAACGCTTAGGGCATGATAGTTATGCCTTTGCAGAAGTAAATCCCATTCCTAATGTCGATGAAAACAGTGATGAAGTTACGTTAACTTTTTACATCGAGCCAAAAAATCGTGTTTATGTACGTCATATAAATTTCCATGGTAACCAAAGCACGATCGATGAGGTATTGCGCCGTGAAATGCGTCAATTGGAAAGTGCGCCTATTGAAACGGATAAACTTCAACGCTCGCGTACTAATTTAATGTTATTAGGCTTTTTCTCCGAGGTAAATGTTGAGACTAATCCAGTACCGGGTGAGGAAGATAAAGTTGATGTGGATGTAAATGTAGCCGAACAAGCCGCTGGCCAATTGACAGGTGGTGTGGGCTACTCACAAGTTGATGGCATCATGTTTAATCTTGGTGTGCGCCAAGATAACTTTTTAGGTACAGGTAAAATGACCGATTTTATGTTTAATCGCAGTAGTGCGTTTACCTCATACCGTGCAGGGTATAATAACCCTTATTATACTGTCGATGGCATTAGTCGTGGTTTTCAAGCGTATTATCAAGAAAGCGATTTAGCAGAAATTGATATATCTAATTATACGTTGGATGCTTTGGGTGGTACCATGACTTATGGCATTCCGCTTAGTGAATATGATCGCTTTACGGTTGGCTTTAATTTTGAAAATAGTGAAATTAAAGTTAGCCATGATCAGGCATCGGTTTCTAACGAGGTATTGGATTTTATAGCAGAACATGGCAGTACTTATGATGATATTATGCTTCAACTTGGCTTGGTGCATAATACGTTAGATAGATCCATATTTCCGCGCGATGGTTTTGTGCAATCATTCGGTTTTGATGTAACTGTGCCGGGTTCGGATTTAATGTTCTACAAGGCTAGCTCCAATACATGGTGGTACATCCCCGTTTTTGGCGATTACATTTTATCGTTAAACGCTGATTTTGGTTATGGTGGTGGTTATGGCAATTTAAGCGAATTACCCTTTTATGAAAATTATTTTGCGGGTGGTATCGGTTCTGTCCGTGGTTTTAGACAAAGTAGCTTGGGTCCAGTTGATTCGTTAGACTATGCATTAGGTGGTAATTTATTGGTAACTGGAACGATGGAATTAATTTTCCCACCACCTTTTATTGAAGCACAATCTATACGTACCTCCTTATTTTTAGACGGTGGTAATGTGTTTGATACTTACGATGATACAGAAGGCGGAGAAAACACAGTAGGTGGGTTACGTTTTTCAGCGGGTGCTACGGTTCAGTGGATGTCACCAATTGGCCCATTTGTATTTAGCTTAGGTAAACCGCTCAATTTACAAGAGGGTGATGAAGAGGAAATTTTCCAATTCACGGTTGGTACGATGTTTTAAGGTGTCGGCGCTCACCTCTCTCCTTTGTGGGAGAGGTCGACCGCGCACTAGCGCGGGCGGGTGAGGGGGAATCTTTCTACGTAGAGGGATCAAATAGGAAAATACTATTCTTTCTTCGTAGCTTTCCCCTCACCCTCGCAAGCTACGCTTGCATTTCCCTCTCCCACAAGGGGAGAGGGGAGTAAACTCTCACTCACCAAAAGTAAACGTATAAATCTCCAACCCCTGACCTTCAGCTGTTAATTCTAAAACCCCTTTACCATGTTTTTCCAGATTCACCACTTCATACAACCGATGATCAGATATAACCAGCTCACTATTTTTCACATCTTTACCGCCTTTATTTCCAATAGGCTTGCCATCCAATTTAACTTGAACTTTCACAGGATTATCTCCACTGCGTCCAGTCACCACAAAAACTTTTTTGGCGGAAAAATTAATTTTCACACTGGTATTATTTTCTTGTGAAATAATACTTTCCCCAGTAACTAACCAAGGCCCTTGTAAAGTCCAATGATCTTCTGATAATTGTGCTGGAAATTTGTAGGTGGCAACTTTATCTCTAATTAAACGCCCATCATTATAAAAGGTATCTGCTCTTTCATAACCAAGATAAGTTTCCGGAGTTTCTTCAGAAAGATTATTATTACTAGCCTCAGGATTATTTGTTGTTTTTTCAGCATTTAATCCTAATAAACTGCGAATATTATATTCGGTGCCCTCATAATCACCTTCCCCAAAATGTTGATAGACTACCAATCCATTTTTATCGATTAAATAATGAGCGGGCCAATATTGATTGTGAAAATGTTGCCAGGTAACATAATTATTATCAAGCACTACAGGATAGGTAATACCATATTTTGCAACGGCAGCTTTTACATTATCGAGACTTTTTTCAAACTCAAATTCAGGTGCATGTACACCAATAATAACCAAACCATCTTTATGATATTTATTATACCAATTTTGCAAATAGGGTAAGGTACGAATGCAATTAATGCAAGAATATGTCCAAAAATCAACTAATACGACTTTTCCTTTTAACGATGCGAAAGTCAAAGGTTCTGAATTTATCCAAGTGGCATTAGTATCTAACAGGGGGGCAGTATAAGGATTGACCAATTCATCAATTAATTTATTATCACCTTTAGCATCTTTATGTAAAACAACATTAGGTGTTGCTGGTATGGGTTGGTATGCTGCTGATGTACCTATTATTGCCGCAAGAGAGGCCGCTATGATCATAATCAAACCAAATAATTTGCGTAAAAAATGAGAACGATTTTTAAGAAACGCTAAATGAGCAAGTATTTTTCTACCTGCTAAAGCAATAATTAACATAGGAACAGCACTTCCTAAAGCAAAAAAGAGAAAAGATAAAAATGCTGCCAAAGGAGTTTGTTGTACAGCCGTTTGAATGATGGCTGCTGCTAAGATGGGTCCACCACAAGGTACCCAAATAAGACTGATAAAGATACCGAGATAAACGCCACTAAAAAAGCCATCTGACGGAGATTTTCCGGTCAAATTTTGACCAAGATTAGCCACGGAGGAAGTTAATCGGCTAAATTTGTCGGATAAGTAATCGGAAGCAAGTACGATACCAAAAAAGATGATCAATATAAATGAAATTTGGCGAATCAAATCTAAGTTTACTCCAACATGCTCAACTATCGTACGAGAGAACAAGGTGAACACAGCAAAAAAGAGCACAAACCCAGCCACAATACCAAATGGGCGCTTAACACCGCCAGTTAGTGAACCTGATAGTACAATGGGCAGGATAGGCAAAATACATGGAGATAAAATCAGTGCTAAGCCTTCGGTAAAGGCAAGAGCTAAGTTGAGTGGGTTCATAAATAATGCACCTTGCTATCTATCGTAAAAGAGGTATTATTAGTTAATTGTAGCACGAGATCAGGGATGGTCTATGTGGATTGTCCGCATTGCATTGTTAAAGCCATACACATTTATTGTGATGGCAATCTTAATACTTATTTTAGGTATTCTTTCTATTGTTCGTACACCGACGGATATTTTTCCCAATATTGATATTCCAGTGGTCAGCGTGCTATGGAGTTATGCTGGTTTACCTCCTGATGAATTGGATCATTATATTACCAATTATTTTGAACGGGCGGTGACCACTACAGTTAATGATATTGAACATATTGAATCCAATTCGCTTAATGGCATTGCAGTTGTCAAAATATTTTTCCAGCCAAATGTCAATATTGATATGGCAATTAGCCAGGTAACTGCAATTTCTCAAACCATGTTACGTAATTTTCCTCCAGGAACATTACCTCCGCAGATATTAAGTTACAGTGCCTCAACGGTATCAGTGATACAACTCGTGTTATCGAGCACAAAATTATCTGAACAGGAATTAAACGATCTCGGTAATAACTTTATACGTACTCAGTTAGCAACTGTGGAAGGGGCTGCTTTACCCTATCCATATGGTGGTAAAGTACGGCAAATTCAGGTGGATTTAGATCCTGCCGCCATGCAAACCTACGGGATAACAGCAGCCGATGTTAACAGCGCTATCGCCAACCAGAATCTTATCATTCCCGCCGGAACCGAAAAAATAGGCCAGTACGAATATTTCGTTAAGCTCAATGGAAGTCCAATTACCGTTGAAGAATTAAATGATCTACCCATTAGAAAAGCTGATGGAACTATATTATATGTACGTGATATAGGACATGTTCGCGATGGTTTCCCACCACAAACGAATATCGTGCGGGTTGATGGCGCGCGCGCCGTGTTAATGGGAGTCCAAAAAACAGGTAGTGCTTCCACGCTGGAGATTATTAACAGTGTTAAGGAGCGCATACCAAAAATTAAAGAAATTATGCCAGCATCATTAGATTTGAAAATGGTTGCCGATCAATCCATTTTTATTCTTGCCGCTATTAAAGGCGTTATTACAGAAGGAGCAATTGCCGCTGTATTAACCGGGTTGATGATTTTACTTTTCCTTGGTAGTTGGCGCAGCACGTTGATTATTACGATTTCTATTCCTTTATCTATTTTAGCATCCATTATTGTTTTCTCAGCTTTAGGGCAAACGATTAATATTATGACATTAGGTGGATTAGCATTAGCTGTCGGTATTTTGGTGGACGATGCGACGGTGACCATTGAAAATATCAACTGGAATTTGGAGCAAAAAAAGGATATCCACACGGCTATTCTTGATGGCGCTAGTCAAATTGCTTTACCGGCTTTGGTTTCTACATTAAGTATTTGTATTGTATTCGTGCCGATGTTCTTTTTAGAAGGTGTGGCGCACTTTTTATTTGTACCATTAGCAGAAGCAGTGGTATTTTCTATTTTAGCCTCGTATTTATTATCACGAACCTTAGTGCCAACAATGGCGCAATATTTATTGAAAGATCATAATCATGATGGTCATGAAAACAAGCGACCATCCAAGTTGGCTATGGTCAATAGCTTAAAGCAGCTACAGGTTAAATTTGAAAATCACTTTACAAAATTACGTACTAACTACCGCAATATGTTGGAAAAAACATTACAAAATTACAAACCATTTATTTGTTGGTTTCTATTATTTTTAGTGGTTTCTGGCGTATTAATGGCGCCTTGGATAGGATCGGATTTTTTCCCGACAGTGGATGCGGGCCAGATTAAAATGCATGTGCGTGCACCAACAGGAACACGGGTGGAGGAAACTGCACGTTTATGTGATGAAATTGACCAAGTTATTCGCCGCGTTATTCCTGCTGATGAGCTTGATAATATTGTCGATAATATTGGCTTACCAATCAGCGGTATTAATTTATCTTACAGTAATTCTGGTGTCATTGGGCCTGAGGATGCTGATATTTCGATTGCATTAAAAGATGGTCATCGACCTTCAGCAGATTATATTCGTATTTTAAGAGATGAATTAGTGCGTGAATTTCCGGGCGTTAGTTTTTCATTTTTACCCGCTGATATTGTTGGCCAAATTCTTAATTTCGGTTTGCCAGCTCCTATTAATGTTCAAGTATCAGGAACCAATGTTGACGCAAATCGCGAGTATGCTGCGAAATTATTAAGAAAAATGAGACATATTTCGGGAATTGTTGATGTACGCATTCATCAAGCTTACAATTATCCTACGCTGCAGGTTAATGTTGATCGCAGTTATGCCAAAGAAGTAGGATTTACGCAATCGGATGTTGCTAATAATCTGCTTATCGCATTATCAGGCACTTTTCAAATAGCGCCTACCTTTTGGCTTGATCATAAAAATGGTATTTCATATCCTTTAGTAACTCAAGTGCCACAATATCGTATGGATACTCTGCAAGAATTGCGTAATATCCCATTGGCGATAACTCCGGATAATTTACAAATTTTAGGTGGGCTCGCTGATATTAAATTGGAATTTAGTCCAGCAGTGGAATCAAATTATAATGCATTACCTGTTATCGATATTTATGCTGCTGTTCAGGATCGTGACTTAGGCGGTGTGGCAAGCGATTTGGAAAAAATTATCGCTGAGATGGCACCCGAAGTGCCAAAAGGATCATTTGTAACGACCCGCGGTCAAATAGAAACACAAGCATCATCGTTTAAAGGCCTCTTTTTGGGCTTACTCTTTGCTATAGTTTTAGTATATTTATTGATTGTGGTTAATTTCCAATCATGGCTTGATCCTTTTATTATTATTACTGCATTACCTGCAGCTATTGTAGGAATTATTTGGATGCTATTTTTTACTCACACGCATGTGAGTGTACCTGCCTTAACGGGCGCTATTATGTGTATGGGGGTTGCAACCGCAAATAGTATATTGGTTGTAAGCTTTGCCAAATCGCAGATGGCACAAGGCGCTAATGTGTTAACAGCTACGCTTGAAGCAGGTTTTGTGCGTATTCGACCCGTTTTAATGACAGCATTAGCAATGATTATTGGTATGCTGCCGATGTCACTAGGATTAGGTGATGGTGGCGAACAAAACGCACCACTTGGTCGTGCAGTTATTGGTGGTTTATTATTTGCTACTTTCGCCACTTTATTTTTTGTACCAGCAGTATTTTATTTAATCCATGGGCGTAAGGAAAGGGAATCGGTGTAAGGAACGAGAGTCGTGTAAGGGAATAGACCCACCTCGTGGTAAGAAAACTCCTACACCGTCATCCTCGCGAAAGCGGGGATCCATACGATGTTTACTACTACCCGATGGATCCCCGCTTTCGCGAGGATGACGGTGTGGATAGGTCAAGCAGTGCAGAGTGTAGATAGATCAAGCGGTATAAGCAGATCACAGGGAAGAAATAATGAAGAAATTTAATAAATTAACCAAGCTGCAAAAAGCAATAATAATTATTATTGCTGTAATTCTTGCGCTCATTTTTATTAACATTGGGTACCATATTTATTATTCCTTAACAGTGCGTGATGCAACAAGAGAGCGAGCAATCGTTAAAGTGGCCTTGATTTCAGCCAAATCAGGTCCAACCACCCAAGAAATTGTGTTACCAGGGAATATTGAAGCGTGGCATGAGGCCACCATTTATGCACGTACTAATGGTTATGTTAAGCGATGGTTGGTTGATATTGGTGATAGAGTAAAAAAAGGCGATTTATTAGCTGAAATTGAAACACCAGAACTCGATGCCCAATTACGCCAAGCACAGGCAGATGTTGAAACAGCGGAAGTAGATTATGAAATTGCGCTAATTACAGCAAAACGTTGGCAAGAATTATTGCCATTAGATGCTGTTTCAAAACAGGATACCGATCAAAAAATCAGTGACGCAATGGCAGCAGAGACGCAAGTAATAGCTGCAATAGCCAATCGTGACCGATTACAACAATTAGTTGATTTTGAAAAAGTGATTGCGCCTTTTGATGGCATTATCTCCAATAGAACGACTGATATTGGCGATTTAATTGATGCAGGTAGTGATACTAAAGTTTCTTTATTTGAGATGGTGCAAGCCGATAAGCTACGTATTTATGTTAGGGTGCCACAAAATTATGCTGCGCTAATTACTCCTGATTTAAATGCGCAATTACAAGTTGCGCAATATCCTAACAAAAAATTTCCAGCAAAATTATTGAAAAATGCAAGTGCAATTAATGGAGATAGCCGCACTTTATTACTGGAATTTGTAGCAGACAATCCGAGTAATGAGCTATTTGCTGGCAGTTATGCCAAAGTAAGTTTTTCTTTGCCTGTGCCGTCCAATGTGGTGCGAGTACCTATTAATACATTGCTATTTAGAGCAGAAGGATTACAAGTAGGTACTATCGATGGCAATAATCGCGTGATATTAAAACATGTAACCATTGGTCGTGATTTTGGTGATTACGTGGAAATCGTATCAGGAATTTCAGTGGGGGAACAAATCATAATTAATCCACCCGATTCATTAGTGTCAGATCAAAAAGTAGAAATTGTGGCAAGCGAGGATAAAAAAGGCTTGGAAGCGACATGACAAGATTTTTTATTAAAATAGCGATCTCACTACTGTTAGCAGGATGCTCTTTAGCACCTGAATATCAACGCCCTGAGATTGCCACGCCGCAACAGTATAAAGAGTTAAATGTTCAATGGTTAGAGGCAAATCCTGACAAGGCCACCATTTCCCCTGGAAAATGGTGGGAAATATATCAAGATCCTGTGCTCAATGAATTGGAAGAAAAAATTGCGATTGGTAACCAAGATTTAAAATTGGCTGTGGCGCGTTATGATGAAGCACAAGCATTATTAATGGTTGCGCGATCAGCTTACTTTCCTATGATTATTGGTAACGGTCAAGTTTACCGAGAGCAAACTTCCAATACCATTGCAAATTCTGATACTGTACTACTTTTTAATAATTGGTTATTAGATGCCACATTATCTTATGAAATCGATTTGTGGGGGCAAATTCGTAACTCGGTTGCTGTTGCAGAAAATCAAATGCAAGCGAGTACTATCAATATTGCTGCTGTTAATTTAAGCTTGCAATCGCAATTAGCCAGTACATATTTTGCTTTGCGTGGTACTGATGAATTACAACGTGTTTTAGATAATGCTGTGGTTGTTTATGAGAGGGCTTATCGCTTGCGAGCCTCTCGATTAAAAGTAGGCATTGATGCGGCAGATATTTATTATCAAGCAAAGACCCTGTGGCAAAATGCGCTAACACTTGCAGCTGACAATCGTTTGCAACGTGCGCAATTAGAGCATGCTATTGCTGTACTTATTGGTGTAACGCCAAGTGAATTAACTATTAAACCAGAACGCTCAACTTCGCCATTAGTCGTGATTGAACCAGCGCTTCCTTCAACCTTATTAGAACGTAGGCCTGATATTGCCGTGGCCGAGCATCTAGTTATCGCAGCAAATGCAGAAATTGGTGTAACACGCTCCGCTTTTTTCCCCTCATTTAATATATTAACGGGATTAGGTACGGAAAGTCAGAATGTCACAGAATTTTTTAATTCACCCAGTTTTGTATGGGGTATTGCCGGTAATGTTGCCCAACCTATTTTTGAGGGGGGGCAATTGATTGGATTAAATGATCAAGCATGGGCACAATATAAAGAGTCAGTGGCAATATATCGACAAACTATTTTAACGGCATACCAAGAAGTAGAAGACGCATTAGTAGCACTCAATCAATTACAACAAGAAAACACATCACAGCAAGCAGCATTTACTGCAGCCGATCTCGCTTTTATCAAAGCCAATTATCGCTATGAAGGTGGTATTACCACGTATCTTGATGTGGTAGATTTACAAAATGAAGCCTTACAAATGGAACTTTCATTAATTGATGTGACAACACGCTATCAATTAGCAACCATACAATTAATAAAGGCCCTTGGAGGAGGGTGGAAAGCAGCTAATGCAACATAACCTTAAATAGGTTCAGCAATAATTATGCTCCGAGTTGTTTCTTTTGTTTATTTACAATTCCGTGTGTAAGTACCGTTATCTTTTTTACCCCCTGCCAATACGGTTGTATTATTAGTGAAAATGGGGTTAGCAACAGGAACTAGTTCTTTTTCAAATTGAAGGTATACTTTTTTTATCATTGCTGGTGTTATTGCGGTTTGGAGAGGCAAATAAAAAAAATCAGGGCAATGAGGATCTTTTTCAGGCTTGGGATTATCCATTTGGATAAGTACAATAGCCCATTGCTGATTTTTCGGGATTAGCATTTCTTTTACTTTATCAGCAGAATTAGTAAAGGGCATTCTTGGAAGAGTTCGCGCTAGTAAGCCCGTAGCTTTAATAGCTAAAAGCTGAAAAAAATTATCACTAAAACGTTTTGCTATTTCTTCTTTGTTTCCTTTGACAATAGGTAACTCAATAATAGCATAGTATTCCTGGACACCCGGAGGGGGTAGATTTAAATCTGATTCAACTTTTAGGGGAGTACTAGGCTTTTGCCAGAAAAAGCTTTGGCGCATATTATATCTCCTCTTGGCTATACTATGTTTGTACAAAAAATGGGTTGAGTAGATAGCGTTGCGACATCATTTTTACTCCAATTGCAAATTATTTCGTGGGGCAGGAAAATGATCTGTCGTTGCAGCTAGTCTTAGCAATTCTACGGGCAAGCATGCTAAACTGGGAACTTCACCTACTCTTGCCCTATACTCTTGCATAAAATTACCCCAATCAATTCTATCACTTTTTTGGTTAGTAAGCACAGAAAAATAAATCATAGGTTGTGTATAAGAAGGCCTTGAAGTTAGATTTAGATTTAGACCGGCAAACAAATCCATTTCTGAATAGCCCGGGTGTAAAAGAGTGGCCCAAGCCTCCTCACCATCACTGTAAATACTTGCGTAAGGTTTACCATCTTGTGGAAATTCTATGTACTCTCTAGAGGTTGCTGTTGCATAATCAATTACGTGAATAAACTCATGAAAAAGCTGAAGCAAGTTTGGGTAATAACAAAATCCTCCTACCCTATCAAGCATAATGCTGCCGCAGAAAATGCTAGCTCTAAAAGAAGCCATGTCAATACTTTGTTGTAAAGGTTGTTGAGCTTCCTCCCAGCGCGGCACAGAATAAATTATACTCGAAGCAACACCCTCATTACCTAGTTGTACACCTCCTAATTGCCGATAGAAATTAAAAGGTAGCGCCTCATGAAAGCCTACATTTTTTAAGAACTGACTTTTATTTTGATAAATCCTATCAGTTTCTTGGTCCGTTGCCCCAATTGGTTGGGGAATAGCAAAAATATTTGGGTTATTCCCCGTATCGGGTGTAGCTTTGCAGGAATAACCAGCAAACAGGGTTTCAATTCCTAATGTTAAAGGATGGTTAATTAATACTTGATGTAAATCTTTGCATAAAGCAACAAATGGGTGATTTGGATCTGTTGCTATAAAAAGTATTTTACTAAGATTCCACGCTAACGTTTGCTCTAAGTAGATGTGGTATTCACTTTGTTGTTCTAATTGGGTGTGTCCCAGAATAGCGCTAATGCGATCCATATTTTGTTGTTGTAAAGGTGTTAATAGTTCATCAAATTGATTCGGATTATTTGTTAATTCCTCGACGTTTATATTTTTTGCCATAATACTATTTAACTGCGTTAGCATATTTTCTAATTTTATGGCTTGTTTGAAATGGATATTGCTCTTTTGTTCATACAGCATAGTCTCAGGGTTAGCATCACCAGAAAATTGATGCAAAGCAATATCAATTTTCTTGATTAACATTTTTTCTATATGGAAAAAAGCTCTACTCAATTCAATGGGATTCTTAGCGTTTAAAATTATATTTTTTGCTTCAGTAATGAAATCGGGGGGATAGGAGAATAGGCTACTATAAGGTGCTACTAAAGCTGCTATTAATTCATTTTTTAATCGGGGTAAAACGTTAGGGTTAAACATCAAAACTCCCCATAATATCTCCCAATGAGGATATTATAAAGGATAAAAGCTATAAATAGCAAACAAGAGTCTTTTCTTATTCGAAATGGAAAAACAGATAAATTAGTTATGTATGTTGGGGAGTCACAAAATTATGCTGCATGAATTTCCTCTGATTCAAATGGGCAATTAGTGGAAGGCGTTTCCAGAATTCCGGTGAGTGAAAACGTATATTTCATCCACTCCGTTCATTGACTTGAAATCCCACCCCATGTCCGGTAAAATCCTGCTCACTTACGTAATTTTAGGAATGGATCATGATGAAAAAGTTTGCCAAACTATTGTTAGTTGGACTGATTGCTGGTTTTCTTGCCCTCCCAGGATATGCAGCGGACGTAAAAATTGGGTTTATTGATGGCAATGAAATTATTAAAAAATATCAACCAGCTATTGATGAAAAATTGAAAAAAGAATTTAAAGATAGAGAATCTAACATAGTTGCCATGCAAGAAGATTTGAAAAAATTGGATGAGAAATTGCGTCGTGATAACGCGATTCTCAGCGCTAGTGAGTTAAAAAACTTGCAACTTGACTTCCAAACCAAAGAACGTGAGTTCCAACGTCAAGGTAGTGCATTCAATGAAGATATCACTATGCGCGGTAACCAAGAATTACAATCATTGGTACAACAAGTACAAGCGGTTGTAAAAGATGTTGCCAAAGCAAACAATTATGAAATTGTTTTACAACGTGGTACCGCTGTTTACTTTGATGATAAATATGACATTACTGCAACGGTATTAAAACAATTGGATACAAAAGTTAAGTTGTAATTGATTTCTGGGTAACCTGTAGCCTTGATGTTATCAAGGCTACACAATTAAAGTGTCATAAGAGGCCTATGTGTGAGCAAAGCTATCTACTCCTTACAACAAATTGCAACATTAATTAATGCTAAGTTAGTAGGTGACGCTGATCATAAGATTACTGGTGTTAGTACTTTAGAAGCAGCAACTTCAGAACAGATATCGTTTTTAGCTAACCCTATTTATCGTAAATACCTAACCACATGCAACGCAGGCGCTGTAATAGTCACGCCTTCTGACGCCGATCTTTGCCAAACAGCAACATTAATTGTCGATAATCCTTATGCTGCCTTTGCTAAGGTCGCCTCTCTATTTGCTTATAAACCAGCAGTTAAGCCAGGTATCCATAAAACAGCCGTGATAGGAGAGGGTTGTACTATTTCACCTACCGCGAGTATTGGGCCATATTGTGTGATCGGTGATGGAGTGGAAATTGGCGAACAGGTAGTGATAGAGGCACATGCGAGTATTGGCGATGAGGTTCTTATCGGTGATGATACGCATTTCTACCCCCATGTAACTGCCTACCATCAAGTCATTATTGGGCGACGCGTGATTGTTCACAGTGGCGCTATACTCGGCTCTGATGGTTTCGGCTTTGCTTTGGCGGAAGGAAAATGGGAGAATGTGCCGCAATTAGGCTCGTTACGCATAGCAGATGATGTGAATATAGGAGCTAATACCACTATCGATCGGGGTACTTTACAAGATACTCAGATTGAAACAGGGGTAAAAATTGATAATTTAGTGCAAATTGCGCATAATGTCCGGGTTGGAGCACATACTGTTATAGCTGGATGCGTTGGTATTGCGGGAAGTACACAAATTGGTCGTTATTGTGCCATTGGTGGTGCTAGCGGAATTGGTGGTCATTTAACCATAGTCGATCAGGTGCAATTAACCGGTATGTCAATGGTCACAGGCTCATTAATGGAAGCCGGAGTGTATTCGTCCGGTACTGGAATTGATAAAAATTTACATTGGCGCAAAAATGCCGCGCGTTTCCGCCAATTGGATAAAATCGCAAGAAAATTGCAAAAAATAGAACAGACACTTGAACTATCAGGTTTAATTAAAACGCAAGAGTAATTATATGGAACAATTAGACATTCATAAGCTGGACATTCATGAAGTATTAAAACGTTTACCTCATCGCTATCCATTTTTATTAGTAGACAGAATTATTGAATTGGTGCCAGATCAATCCCTGGTTGGCCTAAAAAACGTATCTATAAATGAACCTTTTTTTCAAGGACATTTTCCGCAACGACCCGTTATGCCTGGTGTATTAATTGTTGAATCGTTAGCACAAGCTTGCGGTGTATTAGTATTTGTTTCTCGTCACGCTCAACCTGATGCAGTATCTCTGTATTATCTTGCAGGGATTGATAACGCGCGTTTTAAACGTGTGGTAGAACCAGGCGATCAACTTCATCTACATGTTAAATTGTTGAAAGAACGTCAAGACGTGTGGAAATTTGAAGCGACTGCTACAGTCAATGGCGATTTGGCCTGTTCCGTTGAGCTAACCACTGTTAAAAAGGAACTTCCTCGTGATTGATGCGCACGCTATTATTCATCCCAACGCGCGTCTTGCTGCCGATGTGCATGTAGGCCCGTGGACTGTTATTGGTGAAAACGTTGAAATTGGTGAGGGAACTTGGATTGGTCCTCATGTTGTTATTAATGGGCCCACCAAGATTGGTAAAAATAATAAAATTTTCCAATTTGCCTCGGTTGGTGAAGTTCCACAAGATAAAAAATATAATGACGAATCAACTTGGCTTGAAATTGGTGATAATAATGTTATTCGAGAGTGCTGCACTATAAATCGTGGCACAATCCAAGGTGGTGGTGTTACTAAAGTTGGCAATAATAATCTTTTTATGGCTTATGTGCACATTGCCCACGATTGTATTGTTCATAATCATACCGTTTTTGCCAATGGCGCCTCTTTAGCAGGACATGTTGTTGTGAACGATTATGCTATTTTCAGCGGCTTTACAGGCGCTCATCAGTATTGTCGTATTGGTGCATATAGTTTCATCGCTAAAGGTGCATTAATTGTAAAAGACGTGCCACCTTATGTGTTGGTTGCAGGAATTGAAAAGCCCGCTGCACATGGCTTGAATGTTGAGGGATTGCGTCGCCATGATTTTCGTCATGAAACCGTGGTTGCTTTGCGTAAAGCCTATAAAATTATTTATCGTAGTGGTTTATTAATTAAAGATATTCTAGAGCAATTAAACGATATCGCTGTTGATCATCCGGAAGTCAAATTATTAAAAGAATTTTTAGAAACCTCTGAACGAGGTATTATACGCTAATGGTGCGCATTGGGATTTGTGTAGGCGAATCTTCAGGTGATTTATTAGCTGCTGGTTTAATTGATGCACTTCGCGCTTATTATCCTGATTTGCAAATTGAAGGTGTTGCAGGCCCGTTGCTGATGCAGCGTGGTTGCCAGTCATTATTTCCTATGGAAAAATTGGCTGTTATGGGTGTTTCTGCCGTATTAGCCCGCTTACCCGAATTATTACGATTACGTAAACGATTAATCCAACATTTTATTGATAATCCACCCGATATTTTTATTGGTATTGATGCCCCTGATTTTAATTTGGGTGTTGAATTAGCTTTAAAACGCCAAGGTATTAAAACCATCCATTATGTGAGCCCATCGGTGTGGGCATGGCGCCAGTCGCGCATTCATAAAATTGCTGCGGCTACTAATAATGTTTTAACATTATTTCCTTTTGAGGCAGCTTTTTATCAACAACATCAGGTACCAGTCACTTTTGTTGGTCATCCTTTAGCAGATACTATACCGTTGACTAGCAATACTTTCAAAGCGCGACAAATATTGAAATTACCAGAGGATAAACGATTAATTGCTATATTACCTGGTAGCCGCAAAATGGAGTTGCAATATTTGGCCCCCTTGTTTTTACAAACCGTGGCAGAAGTTGCTAAAGAATGTCCTGATATTGAAATTATTGTACCGCTAGTCAATAGCGAGCGTCGTCAGCAATTTGAGCAGCAACTAGCAGCAGCGAATTTATCGGTTCCTGTGCACTTAATTGATGGCCAATCGCAACAGGTGATGGCTGCGGCAGATGTGGTCCTATTAACATCAGGTACTGCAACACTCGAGGCGATGTTGTTAAAAAAACCTATGGTGGTTGCTTATATTATGTCTTCGTTAAATTGGTTAATTGCACGTTGGTTAGTAAAAGTACCGTATTGTGCCTTGCCTAATTTATTAGCTAATGAATTATTGGTGCCAGAATTTTTACAACAGAATGCTACTGTAGAGCATTTAAGTGCGGCTGTGCTTGATTGGCTAGATCATCCTGAAAAAGTATTAACACTGCAAACCCGTTTTATGGAACTCCATCAATCATTACGCCATCATGCCAATGAAAAAGCAGCAAAAGCTGTAAATGATATATTAACTTCCCTGTAGAGCATACCGCAAATATAACCCCTCTCCCCTTGCGGGAGAGGGAAATGCAAGCGCAGCTTGCGAGGGTGAGGGGAAAAGCTACGAAGAAAGAAAGGTTTTTTATTTTCGATCATTTCTACGTAGACAGATCGGCCCCTCACCCGCCTGCGCAAAGCGCAGTCGACCTCTCCCACAAAGGGGAGAGGTGTTAGCAGCAATATAAAGAGGATACGATGAAGATAGAAAAACCCCAACCCGCCTTATATACGCCTTTAAATCATTACGGCACCATTCATGTCACAGGCAAAGACGCCGCTAGCTTTTTACAAGGCCAATTAACCAACGATATAGTAAATATGCCTCTCAACACGGGGAAATTAGCTGCCTATTGTAATCAGCAAGGTCGAGTTATTGCTTTATTTGGCGTTATTGCTATTAGCGACGGTTTTTTATTATTATTGCCTCATGATTTGGTTACTGCGGTATTAACTCGATTACGCAAATACGTCGTAGCGGCTAAAGTTACCTTAGAAGATGTCAGCGCGGATTATGCTTTATTTGGTGGATATAGTGATAAAAAAGAATCGTTTATAACTACATTGCAACAAGCGATACCGAGCTCTTTTTATATTGATGTATTACCTGAACAAGGTTTATTCTTATACGGCGCACCACTATCTACCCAACCTGATTTACAACAACTATCAAAAGAACACCTCTCATTAATTGATACAACACAATGGAATGTATTACGTATGGGTTTTTCTGTGGTGGAAATTAACTCAATGAACAGCGAAAAATTTTTGCCCCACTATTTAAATTTAGTTGCACTAAATGTCGTTAATTTTAAAAAAGGATGTTATACCGGTCAGGAAATTATTGCCAGAATGCAATTTCGAGGCACGATAAAAAAGCATTTGATTTCAGCACAATTTACCAGTGTGGATATGCTTGTAGTTGATGAGGATATTGAGGGAGTAGGGACTTTAGTTGAATATCAAGAGTTAGCGGAAGGCCGCTATTTAGGATTATTGATCGTATCTATCTAATCCTGTAGCCTTGGATATTATTTTGCTCCATCATGACATTTGTTTGGCCTTTCAAGCGCAGGGAGCGATTCTCCTAACGGCTGCTTCAAACTCTTGGTTAGTTATTTTTTCTGGTTCGGTAGCAATACCCTGGCTGTAATTTGCTATAAGTTTTTGGAGCTCTAAGGGAAGTTTTGAGTTTATATAGAGATGTTTTTTTGCATTTGTTTTGGCTGTTGTCAATTCGGATAGTGGAATTTCTTTCAATCTGAAATACCCATCACAATGGAGCACGTTGGTAGCAAGAGCGCCAGCAGCTCGTGCTTTTGGGCCATAGTTATCAAACACCCAGTCAATATCTGATAGCCAATCATAATTCCCAAGGTTCGTCAGCGCGGACTCCAAACCAACGGACGTATTTATGAAGCGCCAATAATATTTTGAGTGCATCAGCATCACCATTTTCGCTGCAAATTTTAATGGAGGTCAGAAATTGCTTGCTCTCACTTGCAAGTGCATTTTGGCATTTTGGATCATTTTGTAGTGTTTGCGCTAGAAGGGGGATGTTCTCGCTCGATTTTTTGCTTAGAGTAATGAAAAACGAGCGTACTGGATTGCCATTTTTTATGAGAGACGGTATGACTTTGTTTAGATTGGCACGCCAATTGGGCTCTTGCTCTTGAGATAGAAAATTTTCTCGTGTTTGTAGCAGAACGAAGTACTCAGTTAGAGGCATTGTAGAATTCGGTATTTGTGTTAAATCAAAAGGGATTCCCAATAAATAGGCAAAGTTTTTGGTTTCCCTATATTTACTGATGCGATGTTGTACGTCCCGCAAATAGGCGTTATGTTCGCACGCTGCTTGTTGTTGATCAAAGATTGCGGTAAATAATGATTCCACCTGCTTTTTTTCAGAGGGTGATTCAATTCTTTGTAAAAGCGCTATGATTTGCTGCTGGTTATTCGATTTTGCCATAGCTTTGAGGAGCTGATGAAGCTGTGGGTATTTTTCCTATCTATGGAGTTAAGTAGTTTGACAGCAGCTGCAGTGATACGAGGAAAATATAACATCATAGGTACTCCACTCTAAGTTAGAGTAAAGACTACTGTATTTTTAGATGGGATTCAATATGGCCACCTACTTGGGCAATTAATTAATTGCTTTTCTAGTGTAGGTAGCTGTGTGAGTTTTTTCTGTTATTTAGGATTACTGATAGTAGCCATCAAGTCTACGTTAGATTCTACTGTTGCTGCTTATTACACCCCGCTGGCAACATATGCTTTAGTACATTATCCTTCTTAACAAAATGATGATACAAAGCAGCCAACACATGTAATATCAACAAACCAATCAAAGTAAACCCTAAATACTCATGAATTTCTTTGAAAAGAGGCGCCAGGCCATCATTTTCTGCCAATAACAAAGGAAAGTCAAAAAGACCAAACCAAGAGGTAACTCGACCCGCCAGTGTAGAAAGGGTAAAACCGGTTATTGGTAATACCACAAGAAAAACAAACAGGAAAAAGTGAACCAATTTGGCTAAGAATTTAGACGCTTTATTCATGTTCTCAGGTAACAGAGGACGCTGATTGATGAGACGCCAGATAATAAAGCCAAGTCCTAATACTAAGATCGTCATGCCAATAGATTTATGAAACATCATCAGCTCTGGTTTTAAAGGAGACTCTTTAGGAACTTCTTCGTAAAAAAGTATAACAACCAATTGAACGATAATAAGAACAGCAAGCACCCAATGGAAAAGTTGTGAGACAAATCCAAAACGTTGCAGGGTATCTTTAGCCTTCATAGTTGGCTCCTTGTTAATGATTATTTGAGAAATTCTAATGGTATGAGTAACACCGCTTTGGTTGAGTCATTATAATTAAACAGGGAGTAATAACCAAGTGGAATTTTATCCACAAAAGCTGTGGATAACTTTGTGGATGAATAGCGGAAAACAGCTCCAAACACTCGTCAAATAAACAACACCATCAAAATGCTCATTTTTTGAACAAAAAATAATAGTCAATAAAAACAATAGCTTAAGTTTATTTCGCTGTGTAAAAAAATTGACGCGTGTGGTAAGTCACTGTATTACAAAAACATATACAAAAATGTTAACAATTGTTGGTTGAAAAACTTTTTAACTTTAAGAATAATGGTCGGGGTAACTGGATTCGAACCAGCGACTTCTACCTCCCGAAGGTAGCGCTCTACCAGGCTGAGCTACACCCCGTTGTGCGGTTAGTATTTACGTGAGATGGCAAAATCCGCCAATTTCTCCAAGGCAATTTTATAGGGTGATGCGGGAAGAAAACGAATAGCTTCTTTTGCTTTTTCACTTTGTTCTATGGCTTGCGCAGTGGCGTAGTCAATAGCACCTACCGATTCAATGATTTCTTGAATCAGCTCAAGCCCCTCAAGCTCACCTTTTTGAATACAATGGCGGATATGTGATCTTTGTTCTTCTGTACCGTGCTCTAAGGCATAAATGAGTGGTAATGTAGGGCAACCTTCCGCTAAATCGTCACCGATGTTTTTGCCCAATTGAATGGTCTCTGCGTTATAATCCAAGACATCATCAATGAGTTGGAAGGCAGTGCCAAGGTGCATACCATACGCTTGTAATTGTTTGGATTCGGCATCGGATAAATCGCCCAATATGCCAGCAATATGGCCAGCTACCCCAAAGAGTTGACCTGTCTTACTCTGAATAATTTGCAGATAGGTTTCAGGGGTAATATATGGGTTATGTCGATTCATTAACTGCAGTACCTCTCCTTGCGCAATGATATTGGTGGCATGAGCTAATGTAGTTAATATTTTTAAATTAGCTGGTAGTATCATCAATTCAAAAGCGCGAGAGTAAAGAAAATCACCGACAAGTATGCTTGCCGAATTGCCAAATTGTTGATTGGCAGTGGGTTTGCCTCGCCGTAAGCTTGATTCATCAACGACATCATCATGCAATAAGGTTGCTGTATGCACATACTCTATTACGGTGGCTAGGCAAATATGGTCATCACCTTCATAACCACAAGCACGAGCACATAAGATGACAACTAGCGGGCGTAGCCGTTTGCCACCCTCCCCAATATGGTCTGCCACCTCGACAGCAAGACTCACCGCTGATTTGCGGTTTTCAATAATAGATTGTTCTACAAGTGCCATATCATCTGCGACTACAGCGCTAATTTCATCGATTTGCATAGGTTATCACGCTTTATTACTAAACATCGCAATGCTAGGGGTTGTTAGGGTGGGTGTCAAGTGATTGATGTTGTAGTGCTTGTTTGGGGTAATAATTTAGCGTATAATCGCCATTCAATATTAGGCCATGGCATGGGTTGTGGTCGATTTTTCATGAAATTGGAGTATGGCTATGCATGCTGTCATTGTCACCGGTGGTAAACAATACCGAGTGAAAGAAGGTCAATTACTGCGCGTTGAAATGCTGGAAACGGAAATAGGCGGCGCTATCGTTTGGGACCAAGTATTAATGATTTCTTCGGACAACGATATTCGTGTCGGTGCCCCTTATGTACTTGGCGCTAAGGTTACTGCGGAAGTGGTTGGCCATGGTCGCGCTAAAAAGATTCATATTCTTAAGTTCCGTCGCCGTAAACACTCGATGAAACGTATGGGTCATCGTCAATGGTTTACCGATTTAAAGATTACAGCTATAGCAGCTTAATAGAGGGTTAAAATGGCACATAAAAAAGCGGGTGGTAGTTCACGTAATGGTCGTGATTCTAACCCAAAGTACTTAGGCGTTAAGCTATATGGCGGCCAAAGCGCTGTTGCTGGTAATATTATTGTTCGTCAACGTGGCACCCGTTTTCATGCTGGTGTTAATGTTGGAGTTGGTACTGATCATACCTTATTTGCGAAAGCTAATGGTATGGTAACTTTTGTTACGAAAGGTGTTAACCATCGTACATTTGTGAACATAGTGCCAGCAAAAGAAGCTGCTGAGAAGTCTGCTTAAGTTTTAAAGATACCTTTTACAAGGATCGAATTCTTATCATAATATGGATCCCGGATATTAAGTGTATCTAAGTTCGCTACGCTCACTAAGATACACTACAATTCCGGGAACCGCATTTGCAGTATCGGAATATTCATGACAGTATCTAAAAATTCCGGGAACTGTATTAGCAGTATCGGAATGTTCATGACAGTATTCAAATTGTGCGGTTCCCGGAAATTACAGCCACTTAATGAGTGCGTAGCACGAATTTAGTGGCTGTTATTATCCGGGATCCATGAAACTCTAACCGCGTTCTATCAAGGCTAACCAATCATGAAGTTCGTCGATGAAGTTAAAATCCGTGTAGAAGCTGGTAAAGGCGGTGATGGCTGCGTTAGTTTTCGTCGCGAAAAATATATCCCTTTTGGTGGTCCTAATGGTGGTGATGGCGGTGATGGTGGTAGTGTTTACCTTCAAGCTGATCCCAATCTCAATACTCTAATTGATTACCGCTACGCGCGTTTACATAAAGCCAAACATGGTCAAGGTGGTATGGGTAGTGAATGTACCGGCAAAAGCGCTGATGATCTGATATTGCAAGTACCGATAGGCACGTTGGCATATGATATTGACACTGACGAATTACTTGGTGATTTAACAGAAGCAGGGCAACGTTTATTGGTAGCACAAGGCGGCTTTCATGGTCTTGGTAATACTCGATTTAAAAGCAGTACCAATCGCGCCCCTAGGCAATCTTCACCAGGTTCTTTAGGTGAAGAACGCAATTTACGTTTAGAGCTACAAGTATTAGCAGATGTAGGTTTATTAGGCTTACCCAATGCTGGTAAATCGACGTTAATTTCTGCCGTTTCTGCGGCTAAACCTAAAATAGCCGATTACCCTTTTACAACATTACATCCTCATTTAGGCGTAGTGCGCGTGGAAGCAACTCGCAGTTTTGTAATGGCAGATATTCCTGGTTTGATTGCAGGTGCGGCACAAGGCACCGGATTAGGTATCCGTTTTTTGCGCCATTTACAACGTACCCGATTATTACTGCACATCATCGATGTGCTTCCACTGGATGGTTCTGATCCAGCAGAAAATGCACGGATTGTTATTGATGAATTAGCACAATTTGATGAAAATTTATTAAACAAACCCCGTTGGTTAGTATTAAATAAAATAGATCAAGTTGATAGCGATGAATTGGCAAAAATAAAAAAACGCATTATTAAAGCATTAAAATGGAAAGCAAAAGTCTACGAAGTTTCCGCCATGACTCGTAAAGGAACTGAGCAGTTAATGTATGACATAATGGGTGCAGTGGAAGAAATTGATAATCGGGAATAATTCTTTCTACATCGTCATCCCCGCGAAAGCGGGGATGACGATGTAGCTAGATCTTCTGGGAAATTTGCATTAAAAAACGAGTCGATCCCTTCAGTAGCTGTAAGTGGTTATAATTTCCTCAACATATCCAAATATTCCTGCTCATCAAGTGCCTTATTATTATTGATTATTTCCCACATGATCTTCCCCAGGCATTCAATCATACGATGCTCTACCTCATGCGGATCACCTACTTTTTCTAATAATTGCTGGTAAACAACTTGAATTCCTTCTGGCCGATTAGTGCTCACTTGTTCACGTATACTAAGATGCAAACTTAAATGCAAAAAAGCATTGGTACTATTTTCAGGGGGATTAGTCTCGTATTCAGCAAGGCTATTTTCATCTTGGAAAATAAATTCATATTCAGGATGATGTAAAATGAGACCAACAATTTCATCTTCCAAAGGAGTTAGCACGCTATTTTGTTGATATTTTTGCCATGCATCATAAAACTGTTGACGTAACTTTTGACGATCATCACCAAACATAATTATCTCTGTAATTAATGTGAAAAGACATATTTTTCACGACGTACATTACTATTATCAAAGCCGCGTTCTTTTAAATAAGCAAAAGCATCATCAATCATCATGGGATTACCACATAAATAAACAATATCATTTGCTGGTATTAAATTTAGTGCGTCAAATTGTGCTAGCACACGTCCTTTATGTTCAAAAGGCTGTGGGTTATTAGGAAGTTCTTGACTATAGCAGGCATAAAAATGAAAACGCGGGTGCTCTTGGCTAAAGGCCACAAAATCATCACGGTATAAACATTCCGCCTGGTTACGCACGCCTAATAATAAAACAATTTCAAGCTCAAGATTGTTTGCTAAATGTTGTTTTAGCGCATTCAGCATGGAGCGATAGGGAGCAACGCCAGTTCCAGTAGCAATAAGGACATAACGACGCGGTTGCTCTTCTTTTAGAATTAATCGTCCGAAAGGGCCGCTGGCGGCTACTTGTTCACCAGGCTGTAGATTAAAGAGAAATTCGGTTGCTTTACCCTGATTAACGTAAGCAATAGTAATATCAATAGTTGAGTTTTGGCCATGAATACTAGCAATACTATAACTGCGTTGTATTTCTTGTTCGTGCAGATGAAAATGAAGATTAATAAATTGCCCAGCAATGAATTCAAATGGATCATTATTGGCGCGGATAAACTGTAATTCGCGCACTTGTGGAGCAATTAATTGGGCTGATTTTAGCACTAACTCAAAACGTTCTCTGGCCATGATAACTCGTAGGGTAATAAATAAGATGGATGTTATTCTACCTGGGTTTAGTAGAGAAGGGAATGTCTGCGAATATGATATAGCCTGTGAGCATGATGTAGCCTGGATGGAGCGCAGTGAAATCCAGGATTCGTAGTTAATTTCACACCGTTCTACCAGGCCCATCAATTATTCGCTATGGATTTAAATCAGATGCAATAACCTTAACTTCTTAGCAACCCGTAATGCTGCTTGATAGCGTGTTTCCTCATCACTCGAGAGAACGTCAAGTTTTCGTTCTATATAGTGCTGGCGTAATAGGTGTACTTTTTCTTGTCGCAAAATCATATCTTTTGAAACCATAAGTCCATTAGCAATTTCTTGTTGAGTAGATGTCATCATAAAAGGATACGTTCCCCGTTTAGGTCCCAACGGCATTAATAATTCTGGATAATGATAAAAAGTAGGCGAAGGCATAATAACCTCCAATAATAAATGCTGAATAAAACTTACCACTGACGAGTAGTTATTCGGCATATCGACAAAAAACTTAAATTTAAATTTTACAATAGTTTGTTGATAGGTCACGATTTATCGAGGTCGGTATAAAACATGCATATCATAAATAGTTCTCTACTTGCAGTTGTTGGTACGGTATAATTGAAAATATGCCATATTAAAAAGTTTTTACGTTTTAATAAGGAATGAAATATGTTACAGCCCATGAAATCATCAGAACATAAATCCATACGCGCCATAACCATTACCAGTGGAAAAGGCGGTGTGGGAAAAACAGTTATTGCAGTAAATTTTGCTATTGCACTTGCGCAGCAAGGTAAATCAGTTTTATTACTTGATGCTGACTTGGGTTTATCAAATATTGATATTACTCTAGGCATACCTATCAAATATAATTTGTCACACGTATTAAAAGGTGAATGTACATTACAAGAGACTTTAGTGCCAGGTCCTTTTGGTATAAAAATTATTCCAGGTGCTTTTGGTAATCGTCGAATGACCATGTTAAATGCTCATGAAAACTCAGCGATCATTAATGCATTTAGTGAGTTGGCCGATGATTTTGATGTATTAGTTATTGATACAGCATCAGGTATATCAGAAAGTGTATTATGTTTTGCTTGTGCTGCTCAAGATATTATCATTACTGTTTGTAATGAACCCACTTCAATTGCTGATGCTTATGCGCTTATTAAATTATTAAACCAAGAAGAAGGCATATTCCATTTTCGCATCTTGGCGAACATGGTTCACAGCGAGCAGGAAGGGCGTCGAATTTTTGAAAAAATAACTAAAGCTACCGATCGCATTTTAAATGCAAATTGTGAATATATTGGGGCAATCCCCTTTGATGAGCATATTAAAAAGGCAATATGCCAACATCAAACAGTAATGAATTTATTTCCAAACGCTAAATCATCACAAGCATTTCGTGACTTAGCTGCGCAAGAAAATCAGTGGCCAATGCCAACGAGTGCAAATGGGCATATTGAATTTTTTGTTGAAAAATTATTAGCACCCACACAGATGCAACAGTAGCTATAAGGTAATACCATGATTAAATACGCAGTAGGCTCACCATTACAAGTTACTGATATACCCACTAAAGTGGTGGAAATGTATACACCATTAGTAAAACGCATTGCCTATCATATGGTCAGTCGTTTGCCATCTAGCGTGCAAGCAGATGATTTAATTCAAGCGGGTTTAATTGGTTTATTAGAGGCTTATAATCATTACGACACGAATAAAGGCGCACGCTTTGAAGCTTATGCAGGTATTCGTATTCGCGGTGCTATGCTTGATGAAATTCGTAAAAATGATTGGGTGCCACGCTCTGTACATCGTAATTTTCGTAAAATTGCTGCCACAACTCACCATTTAGAGCATGAAAAAGGCAGCGAAGTGAGTGGCGCTGAAATTGCTGATGCCATGCAAATTGATTTAAAAGATTATTATCAAATGGTTTTAGATCACGCTGGCGGTCATATAATGGCTATTGAGGATTTGGGAATAAAAGACGATATGTTAAGCGAAGGTCTTAGCAAGAACTCATTAAATCCCTTTGATGGCTTAGCAGAAGAGGGCTTTCGTCAAGCGCTTGCGAGTACTATTGCTAATTTACCAGAGCGAGAGCGATTGGTATTAACTTTATATTACGATGAAGGGCTTAATTTGCGCGAAGTAGGTGACGTGTTAGGTGTAACAGAATCCCGCGTTTGCCAAATCCTTGCGCGCTCTATGACAAAGATACAAAATCGATTACGCGATTGGTTGGTTTAAAGATATTGATTTGTTTAGACCTTACTACCCGTCATCCCCGCTTTCGCGGGGATGACGAGGTAGTGGGTTGTAAATGGAATTCCAGGAAAATCAGGACATTAACCAATCAATCAAAATACTCCCTCAAATACTCTTCAAAACTTTTATCCTTCCGCGCCTCTAATTCTTTCTGCATTTTCAAACTATCTACCGCCATCTGATTAAACTGAGCTGTCTTTTCTTCCGATAACTTATAGTTTTTAAAAAATGTCTCATGTTCTTTAGCAAGATTCATTGCAAATTCGATATAACACCGTTTGGTATCTTTTTCCATTTCAGTAATGATCTGTGATGAAGGTAATAATTCAAGCTGATTTATTTTAGCCGATTGAAACTGTAGCGCTTTTTGATAGCGATCCCCGGTTTGTTGTTGATCTAATAATTCAGCAATGGGTTGTAACTCTTGCATTAGCTCGGTTAACCATTGTTGCAACGACAGTGCTTGCTTTTCTTTCTCTAATGTCACTTCACCTTGTCGTCCATATAATACGACACGGCGCAGATTATTGCGGATGATCTGTTGATACGTTTTATCCAATAAAGGACTTGGTGAGAGTAAACAGTACAAAATAAAAATATCTAAAAATAAAATATCTTCAATGCCAATACCGGTAGCTATAAAAGGATTAATATCAAGAGAACGCACTTCGATATATTCAATGCCTTCATGCAGTAATGCTTTAGTGGGACGTTCATTGGTATTATGAATTCGTTTGGGTCGAATACTGCCATAAAATTCTGCTTCGATTTGCAGAATATGATCATTTAATTGAATATAATCGCCATTTTTAATTATACCAATAGCCTGATATTTTTGTTCAGGTGTCATTATGGCATAGGTTAAATCACTGACGTAGCCTGTTAAATCGTTATAGGAAACATGCAGATGGGATTGCGCGTCATTTTGATAACCAATATCACTTAAACGTAACGATGTGGCGTAGGGTCCATAAAATGTGCCTTTACTAAACTCTTTTAAATCCAAATGCGGCTCTTTCATAAAGCACTTGCAAATAGCGGGTGAGGCACCAAATAAATACGCCATAATCCAATTGTGACGTAAATAATTGCGAATAATATGAAAATATTGTTGATCTTTAAATTGCCGCAAGCTATTTTTATTACCTAGTAATTCTTGGTAATGCTGCCAGAATGTATCAGAATAAGAAGTATTAAAATGAATACCTGCAATAGTTTGCATTTGCTTGCCATAACGTACTGCTAACCCTTTGCGATAAATGTTTTTAAACTGGCCAACATTCGATGTGCCGTAATTTGCAATAGGGATATCCTTTTCTGCCGTAAAATTACAGGGCATACTGTGCGTCCAAATTAACTCATCGCCAATATGCTGATAAGTAAATGCATGCAAGTCATTTAACCATTGCAATAATTCATCCGGATTTTGCAAGGGTGGGGTGATTAACTCTAACAGTGCTTCAGAATAGTCAGTCGTAATATAAGGATGTGTCAGCTTTGAGCCCAATGCCTTCGGGTGAAATGTTTGTGCTAAATACCCAAGTGGCGTTACTCGTAACCCTTCTTTTTCAATACCACGAACAATATGTTGCGGAATATTGAGTGAGTTAATCTGTGCTAGTTGTGTTAACGTTTCTCTAACAGATTGATTCATATAGTTTTTCTCAGATCGTGCTGGGATGTTTAATTAACTTGGTGATAGTGTAGCGCGTTTGCTCGATAAGGGACAAATGTTTGTTAATAGTTGTAATTGATGGCTGTCCCGATATTCTTTTGGAATAATATAAATAGTCACGCTGCATCGATGAATTTTTCGACATGTAACTTTTTTTGCTGTTTTTGTGCTTGCCATAAATCATAGTCTCGCTGTAGATTTAACCATAACTTGGGTGAATTCCCGAGTGCAAGTGATAAACGCAAAGCCATCTCAGGACTAATACCAGAATGTCTATTTATTAAACGCGAAAAAGTAGTTCTATCAATACCGAGCTTTTTTGCTGCTTGAGTGACAGTTAAACCTGTAGATTCAATACAGATCTCTCTGACGATTTCTCCAGGGTGTAAAGGGCTTTTAATCATTTATTTCTCCAAATTACTACTAAATTTTAATGATAATCAAGGTAATCAATTAGAATGGCATCACCTTTTTCAAATTTATAAATTATTCGCCAGTTACCATTAACACTAACGGAGTATAGCCCTTTCGCATTACCTTTTAGAGGATGCCAGTCAAAACCAGGAACGTTTAATGCTTCAGGTTCTTCAGCGGCATCTAGTAACTGTAAGATTATTGTAAGCCTTCTTATGTGCTTAGGGTTAATAGCCACTTTGCTGCCAGTTTCATAAAACTCACGTAATCCCTTATGCTTAAATGTTTTTATCATAATTTTATTGTAGCATATGGCGCTACACACCCCAAATTGTTTTGGGTAGCATACCATATGAAATTCACAACTGCATACCATTAGTTTTAGAAAAATTGGGACAGCCTGGTATATCCTATTGCTAGGCTTTCCATAAAGAATAGTGTTTTTGGCAAAATATTTTCCAAATTTTATACAGGCCTCTTTGATTCCCCAGAGGAAACCGATATAGTGAAAAACACTGGCTAATGCAAATCATTGAAGACAGAGTACATTATCTTAAAATGTATAAATAGGGCGGTAACGGGCAAAAGCGTAGATACACGATTCATTACAGCTAAAAAGGGTTTTACGGATGAAGCCAGCTACTTTAGGCGATACAACGACAACGTTACTAAGACAATTGCATGATTTTTTAAATCAGCAACGCTATTCCGATGCATTAGATAATTTTAGGTTGCTTTGCAATCACTTTGCTTCATTTTCCACCACCCAGTTGAATGATTTTCTAGCGTGCACTCATCAATTAGCAGAGTATGAACTAGCCCATCCCATTAAGGTAAAAGAAAAACAAATTTACCATATCTATACTAACGTCCTTGAACTTTTTCCATCTTGCTCCGCACTAACCATTGAAATGGAAATAGCATTTCTTCAGCAATCTGGGAAAATCTATCAACAACATAAAGAGTATGAGGTAGGATTAACAAACTATACAAAAGCGCTACAGTTGGCAGAAAATAATCAACTTCCAACGCGTACCGAACAGCTAAAAGGTTTAATAGAACAACTGCTTATTATTTCATCTGCAGACTATGCGAATCAAATAATACAACATCAATTAAAAGCCGAAAATGAAGAGGATGGTTATCAACGTTTGCAAAAGCTGTTAACTCATGCCGATAAAGCGATTAAACACAGTTTTGCTACTCAACATCCTCAAATTTTATATGAATCCCTACAACCCGCAATTACTCGGTGTTTGGAATATTTTAATAAATGCCTTGCGACAGCCTTATCAAAAAGCTTAGAGGATTTTACTGCGATTGCGCAGCTAATGAACGCACTTTGCCTTCAGTTTGAAAGTCATCAACAATGGCCTGTTGCTTTGCAATTTTATCACTTACTTATAAAATACCGTCACAGTCAATCAAAAGATGCTGATAGAGCCGTTATTGCAACGCATATTGCCCGTCTTAATGAGTATAGTTTAGGGAAAATATCTCCCCCCGTAGTTGCAGCCCCTGCTTTGTATTTGCAAGAAGGGCGCAAGGCATTACTGGAAGCCCGTAACGTAGTAGAAGCAGCTTTAGGACAGCCATCACCGGTTGTGCCAACACTACAACAAACTTGGCAAAGTCAATTGTTGGAAATCATTAGTCGAGTAGGGCATGAAGTAGAAAATCTATTAGGACTTCCCCCTTGCCCCTATCAATTAATAGGATTGGGCTCTCTGGCACGTAGAGAGCCAAATGCTTATCCCGATATAGATAGTATCTTATTAATACAAGATGCCCGTTTTCGTCATCATCCTTATTTTCACTATTGGTTAAGATTATTTATTGCTTATATTAGGGCTTTTGCGGAGCCCCGTGGGTTTCATGTCGATATTGGCAGTAAGGGGTATTTCTTTTCAGGTGATAACAATAGCATGATGCTGGGCGCTCCCCTTCAGTTAGCAGAAAAAGCAACACAACCTGCCGACTCAGCCGAAATACATTCTTTACAACAAACAATAACGTTGTTTACCAGTGCAGGCGGAGAGACGCTTTGCGCTGAGTATCAACAAATAATCCATACACTAGGACGTAAAAAATTCGCATTACCTAGGCATAAAGAAAATGCTTTGGCTTTTTCTATGCGTCATAAAAGCGAGTGGAAAGAGGATAGAGGGCAATGTGTTGGTAATACCGTCAATTTAAAAACAGTGACTATTTCTCCTCTTGTTAATTGGTGCGTCAATATGGCGCTGTACGCGGGCATTTCTCTTACCGGGGGTTTGCGTAATACCTTAGCAGAATTAGGCAGACAAGAAGTGATACCAACCTCTGTAGTCGAATACATTCAACACGTATTGGATACATTATGGCTATGGCGCGCCAAGCAACATCTTAAGCACCACTATCAACACGATGAATTACAACTGACCCCAGAGCAACAAAGGTGGTTAGCGAATGTAACCGATGTGCTGCATTTATTGTACGACTCCATTAATGCCATCAGTGAGGATAATCCTGCTGTTACACAAATGCCTGATATTTCCTTGCAACAAACCCGGGCTTATTATTGGGGGTATTTACTGCAAGAAAAGGAAGATAAAGCCGAAGCATTTTGTGAGATAACAGGGCAGTTACTGCTTTTTCAAGCCCCCTTAGAGGCACATCGTTATTATTATCGCAAGCTACCAGACCACGTGCGCCATGCTGCTTTAGAAAAAGCCCGCCAACGCTGGGGCTCAATTAATTTACCCTGGATAGAAGAGCAACTTGTCACCACGCTATGGCAAGCACCAGAGCCAAATGGTCATCGTAATTATTTAACCGCCCATTCAAAAGCCTGGCGCGCTGCCGTAAAAGAAATCTATTTATCGAAGGAAGATAAAGGCAGCTCTTCTAAAGATATCACCGTCAGTATCGGTAGTGTCACCCTAGGAAAAGGATATACCCTCCATCAAAAATGGGTTCGCTTATTACGAGAACAAGGCTGGTTGCTGCCCAATGGTGAGTTTATTAAAAAAGAGCGCCATCCTATCGCAAAATTAATGCCGGGCAATCATCTCGTTATTCCCTTACCCAATCAACAAAATCCGCAAGTGTATTTAAAAGTCTATCCCGAGCACCCGCTAGTAGAATTATGGCGTAATGATTGGCAACAACGTTTAGGAACCTTTAGACCGCGGGAAGTGGATTTATGGTCCTGGGAATGTGGTGGCTTTCATTATCCTGTTTTAGTTTCTGAAGCGGTAATTGGCGTTGAGTTAAATGAGGTCTTAAAAAATGAGCCACAACAACCTTTACATTTACATCCCCAAGCCTTTGGTGAATTTGCTTTATTAAGCGGGTTTTTACGCTCGAATGATAATAAGCCTGATAATATCATCACCACGCTTTTAAATGGGCAGATGCTATTATGGCTAATTGATAGTGACCGTTTATTGGTGCCTTCTTTTAACCATGAGCAAATCCTACAACTCAAAGAAATTGCCTTTTGCATGCCAGCGATGAATCAGGAGTTACATCCTGTGACTCACGAGGAATTATTAAGCTTAAATCCTTATTATGTGGTTGATAGCAGCCTGCAACAAGTAGAAGCCTTAGCTTTACAATGCCAAGCGGTATTTGGTGATAAGCTGCCTCGCTATTTTGAAGAAGGACGACCTGACTTAGAGCGCAGCTTACTCCTGCCTCCTATTACCGCACCATTAATGCGTCATTTAATTGAACAATTGCAAAATCTACAAGATTTATTTCATAAAAAATCCCGCAAACAATCCCCCGTTACGCTTTGGGAAGTAGTAGCCTGTCTTGATAATCGTCTAGCCAATCACTATAAAAGGGCCCAGACGCAAGCACCCACTACCATCGAGCGATTTAAATATGTGGCAGGTCATGCCTATAGCAAACCAGAGACTTGGTTAAGCAACATGACCGCCAAAAAAACCAACTCACGAGAGTATTTTAGTACCCAAGTTAATTTTCGCACATTTGTGGAAGATATTTATGGCGCCATTCCAAAACAGGTTCCTCTCATCACTTACTGGAACACTAACCTTGCTGAGGCCAAACGCCTGTTTGTGCAAATGCGCGTTGATAGAGGACAGCTTGATGCCGCTCGTGAGGCTTTATTAACCGGCAATTTGCAACGCTTTAATCAACTAGGTGCTTATGGTCAAGAACTGATTCTCAAAGACCTTGATTTTAGTAAAGTAGGGACACCTTCTGCAGAGCCTCCTCATCTGGCTATTAATCCCTTGCAATGGCAGCGAGATATCATCCGTTATCTACAATCGCAAGGCCAGGGTTATCAGTCATTGACTTTCAGGCATTGTAATTCTTTGACGGATGAGGATGTAAGGGAATTAGTAGAAAAACAAGCTGCAACGTTAATCAGTTTGACCATTATTGATTGTCCACAAATGAGTAATGCGCTTTTCGATACTATTCAAAGATATCAACCGAGATTAAAACGGCTATCCTTGCAACGCTTACCGAAGCTGACCAGTTTAGGAGCGGCAGGAGGCGCCGTATTTTCAGCACAAATCATTGATTTACCGGATTTGGAAAAGCTGACCATTAATGAGTGTGAGAATTTAAAAGAGGTTGATATTAATGCACGTTTATTAAAGACGTTAGAAGTGGCGCATTGTGAGAGATTACTACATCTTCGTACAGCAAGTCATTGCTTAGAATATGTCGAATTGCATTTGCCTGCTTTGCCGTTTCATAAATTACCAGAGATTGCTGTTGATACACTATTTATTAATCATTTTCGTAGTGGTGTTGAGCATCCTATTTATCAGCTTATTCAGGTGATGCCTGCATTCATGGCGATAGATTGGACTGAAGAAAGCACCCTCGTGCTTGAAGGATTACAACAGCTATTTAGCTCCCAGCTTAGAACAGTGCCAACTCAGTATCAACAATTAACTTATAGTGATCGCTCAAAGATTTTGCAACGTTTTCAAGAATACAGAAGAAACCTAGAAAGAATTTTATCGGGTTTATTAACACCCCTAAATTCTACTGATGGGAAAAATTGGTACCTGCATTTATGCATAGTCAAAGCATTAAATGAACCGACGCTAGTGGGGAATAGAGTTGTGATTAATAAGTTGCTAACTGTTCTAAAAAATTATCTTGGCAAAAAAATTTCTTTCAATAGTATGTTTGCTATTTCTTACGATACATATAATTCTTTCGATATATATACCGTATACAGAGCAGTTATAGATACGTTAGGTCAATTAACTGAAAAAGGAGATAAAGTTGTAATTAATGGTTTACTAGCTGCTCTAAAAAAATATCCATATGACGTGATTTTAATCAAAATCTTAATTCAATTAGATCCTGATGGAAAAGAAAATTATATCACTCTCTTATTAAATATAGTAAATATTAAAGACATCTATGAAAAAAGATTTGATTGGACAAAAAGAATCATTTTTGATCAAGAGGAATATATCACTGGCTTATTAAATATTAAAGGCATCCATGACAAAAACTTTTATTGGGCAGAAACAAGACTAGAAGCTGCACAAGCATTAGTCAAATTAGGAGTGGAAAATGAAACGATTATTAGCACTTTCTCACCTTCACTGCCACCCCGTCTAACCCATATGACTATAGATGATGGTTCATATGCTCACTGGCGGTGGGTTTTAGGGAAATACTTCTACGGTCACACTCTCTCAGATTTCAAATCTCTTAGTAAGTTAGTAGGGAAGCAGGCTGTTATAAAGGATCTATTAAGCTATAAAAATCCTCAGAACATGTATTATCGCGCACTCAATGGTGCGAAAGAGATTTTAGCACATTTAGGCGAATTGGATAACATAGATGAACAAACTCAACTTACCATCGTTGACGATTTATTAATTTCTCTAACAGATGATGATTCTGAAGTTAGGGAGGTTGCTGCTGCAGCACTGGGGCGAACAGGACAAAAACACAATATACTTGTTATGAAAGGTTTAATGGCTTGTTTAAATGACCTGCGTTGGAATGTTGTTGTAGCTGCAGTCAGGTCGTTAATACAACTTGACATGGGACAAGAGGAATCATTTATAAATTATTTATTAACTCACCTGTTAAAATCTAATCATCCAGAAGTTCGCCTAGTTGCAGCTGAAGCATTAGGACAATCAGGTCAAAAAGAAAATATAGCTGTTGTTAATGGTCTATTAGCTCTCCTAGAAGAAAGAAATATAGCTGTTGCTAATCGTCTATTAGCTGTCGTAGAAGAAAGAAATATAGCTGTTGTTAATTGTCTATTAGCTGACCTACAAGAAAGAAAGATAGCTGTTGTTAATCCTCTATTAGCTGACCTAGAAAATGCACCAGAAAATGAAGAAGTTATTTTAGCTGCAATTGAGGCTGTAACGCAGTTAGTCCCCTGGGATAATACGCCGTTATTAGACCCCTGGAATAAAGTGATTATTATTGGTGAGTTATTATATATTCTGGAGACGTTTGGGGAAAAAGGGTACATTTCCCTTCCCGATAAGATGGATTTGAAAATTTATATTGCGATAATCAAAATATTGGTACATTCAGGCCAAGGAATAAATGCAACTATTTTTGATGGTAGCTTATTAACAACTATTAAATATAATGGGTGTACTGAGTATCATTTAACTATAGTCAATGCTGTAGTAGCGTATCCATTAGGCCAAAGAGAAAATGATATTGTTATTAATTTTTTATTAGAGTTTCTAGAACGAAGCTCTCGCAATCATCCAGAGTTCGGCTTCGATTGCGGATCAAATTTTCTGGACGCTTCCACTATGCTAGGTAACTTAGCCAACCGATTATTTGAATGGTACTGTGTCGACATCCGGCAATTAATCTCTCAATCAAAACAAACTGCTGACAATACAACCTTACTAACACCTATCTGGAAAAATCAGTTTTCCTCAACTGATCAAAGCGTTGATGCTCCTACAATTCCGCAAATACCAGTGCGCTCACCTAAATTACGACATACAAAATCAGATAGTCAAGAGAATTAAAAAAACAAGGCGAGGAGATACATACCATCGTAACTCTTTCTATAAGAAATAATATTTTTGACAAATCTCTTGCTAAATCACATACATATTATTAGATTCCGTCGACAATTGCTCCTCAATCCCGACGTGCCGCGGCTTGTCCGCGGCATCCAGTTTGCTATTTCAATCATAAAATTTGCATTCAGCGCACCATTTCCCAATAGCATTATGCCGTCCCTTGATATATAATAACCATGTGTTAGTTAACAAGGGTCTAAATATTTCTGTGAACACTTCGTTCGCGAGTTGTTTCCAATTCGCCTTATATTCTATTTTGTATACTTCTGCCCGTTCGACTAAAGTGGCTAGGCGTCTTTTCCAAACTATTTTTTACCTATCCGATCACACTAAATGTTTAGTTAGTGGGCAATTTATTATGTTTTTTTCAGGGAAAAATGCGGTTATTAAGGGAGATGCTTAATCATGGCGGGTTCGACTAAAAAGGTTATTTATGCAGCAATGTTGGGTAACGGGTTAATTGCAGTCACAAAATTCATCGCAGCTACTTTTACAGGTAGTACGGCAATGATATCAGAAGGTATTCACTCGGTGGTGGATACAGGTAACCAAATGTTATTGCTGTATGGCATGCGTCAATCTAAAAAACCTGCTGATGAACAATTTCCCTTTGGACACGGTAAAGAAGTGTATTTTTGGAGCTTTGTTGTTGCTGTTTTAATGTTTGCGATAGGTGCAGTTGTTTCTATCAATCAAGGTATAAACCGCTTAAGCGACACTACCGAATTAATGAATCCTTATATCAACTACATCGTACTTGCTCTTGCCATGGTTTTTGAAGGCGTAGCCTGGTATATGGCGTTTAAAGAATTTAAACGTGTTAAAGGCCAAACCATGGGTTACATTGAAGCTGTAAAAAGGGGTAAAGATCCCGCCTTATTTATGGTGTTATTTGAAGACTCTGCTGCCATGTTAGGTTTGATAGTAGCTTTTTTTGGCGTATTTTTAGGTCATATTACCGGTGATCCTGTATTTGATGGTATTGCCTCTATATTAATTGGTGTCATCCTTGGTGTGACATCCGCTTGGTTAGCCTATGAAACTAAAGGCTTACTGATTGGTGAAAGTGCAAGTAAAAAAGTGGTACAAGGTATTCGTGCCTTAGTAAGCGCCCAACCCGGCGTTGTTCATGTTAATGAAGTATTAACCATGCACATGGGGCCAGAATATATATTGGTCAACCTAAGCGTTGATTTTATCGACCAAGCCAGCGCAACTGAACTTGAAGATATTACTGCCAATATTGACACAAAGATTAAAGAAAACTTCCCTTATGTTAAACGCGTATTTATCGAAGCAGAACCACGCAGCAAACGCTTAGCAAAGAAAGTATTTCCCGGCGCATTAAATCCAATGCCAAATAAACGCCGTAAGGATGGTGGTCGTCCTGCACCGAAGGAAACAAAGCGGATTATTACGGATACGCCGTAAAGAGGATTAAGGCTCTGGGTCGATAATACTAATGACGCGCAATATAATTTCATTAATTGTTGCCTCATCGAGTTTTTCGACATATTGAGCCGAGCCTGCTTGGATGCGTGCTTCTATATCAAAAGATCTTACTTGATTGCAAACAGCAACTCCAGTTGTATCGTGTCCGTGTATAGCTACTGTTAATCCATTTTCTCTGGCAAATACCCCACCACTTGTAATTGGAACCATCATGACTACACCAAGTTGATTAATTTCTTTAGGGGTAATTACAACGAAGCGATGTCTATTATTCATTTCCCTACCAGCAGTAGGGTTAGGATCAATCCAGAAAATATCACCTTTTTGTGGAGTGCGATGACGCGTCATAGTAACTCACGACCTACAGGGTTACCATCACGTAAATCTTTGGTTTCATCTTTCATTGCGGCAGCTACTTTAGGTGTAATACCTTGTAAAAGTTCTTTTAAAGAATATCTTTTTCTAATTTTTTCATGTAGTGGGTGAGCAATTAAAGCGCCATTTTCGATATCTATAGCCAATTCTTCACCCATTTCTACATTAAGTAATTTTAATAGATCAGAAGGTATGGTAATAACAGCAGCGCCACCTTGCTTACGAATGCGAACGGTGATCATATTTTACTCCAACAAATAGCATGATTTGATAACTGATATAGTAGCACAAATGTGTTACATGGGCAAGTGGGTGCAATAACCAAGGCTACGCTCCTTATCTTCCTTATGCTATCCTACTACCATCGAACACTAGCCGTAGTATAAGGATATGTACCAGCCTCTTTTTGCCGCATTAACACCACAATCAGTTGTTCTCACTCCATCGCGACGACTTGCAAAACATTTGCTGGCAGCTTATGCGGATTTTAAGCAGCAGCAAGGTCAGTATGCGTGGTCCATGCCTAGAATTATTGCGCTGGCAGATTGGTTAGAAGAATTATGGCAATTACTGACGCAATTACCGGATGATATTTTACCCGGTAAACGATTAAGCGAGTCACAAGAATTATTAATTTGGGAGCAAGTGGTAAAAGAATCGCCTATTGGTGAATTATTATTACGGCCTCTAGAAGCTGCAAAATCCGCTATGCAAACATGGCATGCCATTTATGAGTGGCAAATTCCTTTATCTCAAGTGCAAGTAACGGCCACTATTGATACACAGGCGTTAATAGAGTTTGCAACAGCTGTTAAGGAAATTTGTGATAAAAACCAATGGTTAACACGAAGTGATGTAATTATGCTTCGTATTTCTCATAGTGATCACATACCAACATTGTATTTACCGGAATCAGTATTTTTTTATGGTTTTGAAAGTTTAACACCCGCTGTAACAGCGCTAATTGAAAATTTAGCGAAAACTGGCATTAAAATATCGCATATGCAACCTATTGCTACTAAAGAAAGTCACTGTGCGCGCTATGCTTTTAATGATGAAATAGAGGAATGGCAAACCGTTGCACGTTGGGCTAAACAATTAGTAGTAGAGGGGAAAAAAAATATTGGCATTATCATCCCTCATTTAAATGATGTCTGGTCAGCTGTTGAACAAGTATTTACTAACACGTTATTACCAGAATCATTATTTAATAGCCAATTAATTGCAAAGCGACCTTTTAATATTTCCGGTGGCCAATCTCTAGCAAAGATGCCGATTGTCGCGAGCGCATTGCAAATAATACAATTTTTTTGTGAGCCATTAGCAATAGAAGATGTGGCTGCTTTTTTATCACTACCTTTTTTAGGTGGTAGCGTTGCAGAGGAATCCGCGCGTGTTCAATTGGTGGAAATGCTTTTTGAACAACGTTATTTAACCATTTCTTGGTATGAATTAGCAAAGTACTGTCAGCAACACGATTTATGTCCGTTGCTGCAACGACAATTAACCTTGACACAAAGCATTTGGCAGCCAATAGCAAAGAAAACACAAACAGCAAGTGAGTGGGTGCAGCTTTTTCAAACCGTATTAACAGCAATGGGCTGGCCAGGTGAGCGTGTTATTTCCAGTGCTGAATATCAAGCAAGAGATCATTTTTTTAAAGTATCACAACAGTTTGTTGCGGTAGAAGAGGTGCGCTCACAACTAACAGCGCGTTACGCATTGCTATTATTACAACGCGCGCTTAATAATGTCGTCTTCCAAATTCAAACAGAAAATAAACCCATCCAAATTTTGGGTGCACTCGAGGCAGTAGGATTAACGTTTGATCATTTATGGATTGTTGGATTAACCGACAAAATATGGCCAGGTATTCCATCACCGTATCCTTTTATTCCTTTATTATTACAACATCAATACCAATTACCGCATACTAGTAGTGAGTGGGAATTATCGTTTACCAAATGTTTAACAGAGCGCTTTTTACAAGCAGCTCCCCTAGTTAATGTTAGCAGTGCTATTACGGCAGATGGGGAAGAGCAAGGTGTAAGTCGATTAATTCAGCAGATTCCTTTGGCTGATATATCAACACTATCGCTATATCAACAGCAAGACTTTCAGCAACAAGTAAAAGCTTGTGCACAAATAGAAGCATATGATGACGAATTTGTGCCTCTCTCTTTGCAGGGCGAAAAAGTCCCCGTCAAGGGTGGCGCTTATGTATTAAAATTGCAAGCAGTGTGCCCATTTCGCGCGTTTGCAGAAATTCGTTTAGATGCCATTTCGCAAAGTCCTGCACAATGGGGCTTGGGTTATCGTGAACGTGGTATTTTGCTGCATAAAAGTTTAGAAATTCTGTGGAAGCAATTAAAGTCGGCAGAGTATTTAAACTCGCTCACAAATGATGAATTAATAAAAAATATAGAAAATTCAATTCAGCAAGCGATTGTAAAATTAAAAAACTCAGCCCTTAAAAATGCTAACGATTTTCTATTGCAAAATGAACAGCAACGTTTAATGAAACAAATTTCACAATTAATGAGGCTTGAAAAGCAACGGGAACCATTTACAGTAGAGGCGTGCGAGGAAAGTTTATTAGTTACAGTAGGCCAGCTGCAATTGCAATTGCGTGTCGATAGAATAGATAAACTAACCGATAATGAGTATGTGGTTATTGATTACAAATCAGGCTCAGTAAGTGCGGTCGATTGGTTAGATGAGCAATTAGCAGAGCCCCAATTGCCTTTATACGCCGTCAATTTAAATAAAAAAATCGCCGCTATTGTTTTTGCGCAAGTACAAGCCGAACAAGTAGCCTTTAAAGGCATTGCCCGTGAAGATAAATTACTACCTGGCGTAAAATCGGTGCATAAAATACCAATAGAAGATTGGGCTACATTACAAACGCATTGGCGTAACGTGTTGCAATCAATAGCCGATCAATTTTATCACGGTGATGTCAGTGTGATGCCAAAAAATGGAGCACTAACTTGCCGCACATGCCAACTACAAAGTTTGTGCCGAATTAATGGATAAAATAGCACCACTGCAACCCCTCTCCCCTTGTGGGAGAGGGAAATGCAAGCGCAGCTTGCGAGGGTGAGGGGAAAGCTACGAAGAAAGAAATATTTTTTATTTCTACTATTTCTACGTAGACAGATCGCCCCCTTACCCGCCTGCGCTAAAGTGCAGTCGACCTTTCCCACAGGGGGAGAGGTGGGGGAATTTTAGAGCTCTTAACGTTAAGTGGAATGAATGGATAAAATAACGATGAACAATAACGATACTCAACTGCGTCAACAAGCGCTAGATATCTCTCAATCCTTTATTGTGCAAGCCCCAGCTGGCTCAGGCAAAACGGAATTATTAAGTCAACGTTATTTAGCCTTATTAGCCACTGTAGAGCGTGCTCCTGAGCAAATTCTTTCAATAACATTCACGCGCAAAGCAGCAGCACAAATGCGCACCCGTTTAATTGCCCATTTAACATTAGGATTACAAGAAGAGCCTCCCATAGAACCACACAGTTTAATTTCCTGGCAATTAGCAAAAAAAGTATTGGCGCGAGATAAAAAAGAAGGGTGGGGCTTGTTAGAAAATCCTAATCGCTTACTGATTCAAACTATCGATTCACTATGCTCTAGCATCACACGAAAAATGCCTTATTTATCGCGCTTTGGTGCACAGCCCTCAATTATTGAAGATGCTTCATCCTATTATCAGCGCGCAGCACAAGCTTGTTTAAAAATGATAGAAGAAAATGATGAATTTGCTTTGGCATTACGCTTTATTTTGCACTATTTAGATAACAATACGCTGGTTGTTGAGAATTTATTAATCCATATGTTAGCCAAACGTGAGCAATGGTTATCTGATATTCTCGCAGCAAATCAAGATAAAACGGCACTGCGCACTCAATTAGAGCAACAATTAAGCCAATTAGTGGCTGCCCAATTAGTTCGCGTTAATGAGCTGCTTTCCAGTGAAATTAAACAGGAGTGGTTATCACTAGCGCGCTATGCCGCTACTCAATTATTGCAAGATGATCCTAACCACCCACTTTGTATTTGTTGCGATGTAATGGATTTTCCCAGCACTCACACTGATGATCTTATTTATTGGCAGGCCTTATTGAATTTATTATTTACACAACAAGGTGAATGCCGTAAACGCGTTGATAAATCCTTAGGATTTTTCCCCGAAAGCACGGGTGAAACAGCGGAAGAAAAAGCCATGTACGCTGATATGAAAAAGCGCATGACGACGTTATTAACGACTATTGCTGATAATCAATCATTGCTTACAGCTCTCCAAGATTGTTTGTACGGTCCAGCGCCGGCTTATCATGATAATGAATGGCAATTATTAGATGCCTTATTTACCATTTTACCGATTACGGTTGCGCACCTGAAAAAAATATTTCAACAAGAGGGTCGTGTTGATTTTACAGAAATTACCATGGCAGCACTCAATGCACTAGGTGATGAGCAAGCACCCACTGATTTAGCACTGGCATTGGATTATCGTATTTCTCATATTTTAGTCGATGAATTTCAAGATACTTCAGTCAGTCAATTTCGTTTGTTGGAAAAACTAACTGCAGGTTGGCAAAAAGGCGATAATCGTACCTTGTTTTTAGTGGGCGATCCCATGCAATCGATTTATCGTTTTCGCCAGGCCGATGTCAGTTTGTTTTTGCAAGCAAAATTGCAAGGTATCGGTGATATTGCTTTAATGCCATTAACATTAACTGCTAATTTTCGTTCACAAGAAAATTTAGTAAATTGGAATAATCAAATTTTTGCAAATTTATTTCCTAAGGAAGCACAACAACAAGCTGGTGCAATTGCCTATAGCCCCTCAATACCGAATAAACCAGCACATGAAGTCAGTTTACAGTTTCATTTATGCGATGAAATAACAGGAGAGGCAAATACGGTAGTCCAAATCATACAACAAACATTACGCGACACAACAGGAACCATTGCCATTTTAGTACGCGCGCGTGGTCATTTAGCTGATATTCTCCCTGCTTTACAACGCGCGCGCATTAATTATCAAGCCACTGAAATTGAGGCTATGTCGAATCGAGCGATTATTCAAGATTTAGCTGCATTAACACGCGCTTTAGCTTATTTAGGTGATAAAGTAGCTTGGTTATCGCTATTGCGTGCTCCTTGGTGTGGATTATCTTTAGCTGATTTAGAAATTGTAGCGAGTGGTGAGGCAGCAACAACGAGCATATGGCAACGTATTTGTGAGTTGATGACCACTGATGAATTAAGCATCGAAGGAAAAATTCGTTTGCAGCGTTTTTACACCATAATGCAATATCGTTTAGCCGAACGCGCAAGACAATCATTACGTAACTTTGTAGAAGGTACTTGGTTAGCATTAGGTGGCCCTGCCTGCTTAACTTCAGATAGTCATTCTCGTGATATCGATCGTTTTTGGCAATTATTAGAGGAATTTGATCGTCATCAATTGCCATTAAACTCGCTCACATTACAGCAAGCCGTGGAAAAATTGTATGCTAGCAGTGATAAAAATGATGCGGCACGTTTATTTGTCATGACAATTCATAAAGCAAAAGGATTAGAGTTTGATACAGTGATTATTCCTGGATTAGCACAAGAAAGTCGCAACGACAATAAACCGTTGTTAGCATTTTCCAAACAATATTTGGATAAAGATCATCCTATCTTTTTATTAGCCCCCTTGACGCGTGATGGGGAAACAGAATCACCAACCTATCAATTTTTATGGCGACAAGAACGGTTACGTGCTGACCATGAACGCGTACGCTTATTATATGTTGCTGCAACGCGAGCTAAACAACAACTTCATTTAATTGCAAGCTATTGCTCCGATGAAAAAAAACCACGTGCTGGGAGTTTTTTAAATCAGTTATGGCCTTGGTTTTTAGAGCATAGTGTAAAACAACCAGCGTTAGAAAATAGCAGTGAAGGGGAGGACGTTAATTCATTATACCGTTTATCACTGGATTGGCAGTTACCTGTTAGTGTGATGCAACATTTTCCTCAACCAACAGAAAATGCTGACAACAATAATAATGATTTATCGAATACGAATTATAATGATGCTGTTGAACAATTAGCCGTGAGCTCATTAATTCATCGTGTTCTATCACAAATAGGGCAGGAAGGAGCAGCGAAATGGGATGAGGCACGTATTCAATTTCAACATCGACGTTGGTTAGAGGCATTAACGGAATTGGGCGTAACAAAAGAAAAGCGTCATCAGCAATTGCAAGTCGTGATGAAAACGGCAGATGCAATTTTGCAAGATACTATTGGGCATTGGTTACTCAGTTCGCACACTGAAATGCACTGTAATTACCCAATTGCTTGGAAAAACAATCATAAACTAATGGAAGCCACAATTGATCGATTATTTATCGATGAGACAGGCATGCGATTTATTGTGAATTATGTTATAGAGCAGCCATCGACAGATCAAGTATTACCTGATTTTTTAGAGCAACACCGACAAAAGCACCAAATTGCATTAACCAACTGTGCCCAATTATTTGCAGGTGATCATCATGCTATAAAACTTGGCTTGTACTTTCCGCTTATAAGGCATTGGTCAGTATGGAATTATTCAATTAAAGAAACGTCCGAATTAATATCACTAGAGCCAACGTAATATACACGAAGGCAAGTAAACCATTTTTTAACCAATTGTGTTCGGTAGCATCCAATTTTTTTACAAAAAACCGCCCTAACCAAGCGACCAAAAACACAACGATGATATTGAATACCGTGCCTGATAAATTAAATATCACCCCTAAAGTAAAAAATTGTTGAGCTACATCATCACGTGATGTGTCAATAAAAGGGGGTAAAAAAGCCAAGAAAAACAAGCTGACTTTAGGGTTGAGCAGGTTAATAACAAATCCTTGTTTAAAAACTTTCCATCGACTTATATTTTTCTTAATGCCTTGTTGAGCAATAGCTATTTCATTTTGCGGCTTAATCTCTTTGATTCCTAGATAAATTAAATACAATGCACCTAGCACTTGGATGGCGATAATTAGATGAGGATTGGCAATAATGATTGCAGAAAGCCCAATGGTTGCGACGATTACATGAAAAAAGGTCCCTGATTCTAAGCCCATGACCGATACGATACCTGTCGAACGCCCGTATGCGACGGTCTGCGTGGCGGTGTATATCATTGCTGGACCAGGAGAGATATTAATAATCAGCATAGGAATGAGAAAAAGTAACAATGTTTCTAGGTTTATCATGTTGAATAATTTTTATTGAATAAGGGAATCAGCCAAAGGCTATTTTATAGGAAATCAATCCTAAATAACAAGTTGATTATCCTAATTTTTTAAGTTAATCTCCTGTTATTCTTTGGTTTTTATTTCTAACTATTATATAGAATGGTGAGCAAATGGAAGCATATATTACTCCTGTGTCAGAGCCTACGATAAAAACGGGTAATACGCGACGGTCTACTAGAGATCAAGATACCGTTATTGATGTTGGTGTGACCCTAAGAGGGCTAGAGAGCTTCGATGATAACGCAAGTATCCTCATTTTTTCTTTAGGTGAGTCAATAGAAGTCGACACATCCCATGTAGTGGCAGGTTTTCAAAAGTGGTTGGAGGATCATCAGCGCCCAGGCGAGCTTGCTAAAAGTAACGAAAATCAAATCATGGCGCTTGCTGGTAGAATCCGTATAAATGGTTTTACGGAGGAAGAAGCGAATCAAGTCGGGGTTTCATTACAAATCCATTCTCAAGACTATACGCCCGGGGATAAATTGAGAATTTTAAGTGAAAAACAAAGTGAGATATTTAGGCGAAAAGTTTGTGCTTTGCTGAACATCCAATACCCTGTTGAAATGACTGCCGAGGAATTCGATACGATTTGGAGTAGTATGTGCATCATTCGGCAAGAACATGTCACGCAATTAATGGCAATAATAGAAGAGGCTAAGAAGCAGGGTATTGTAGTTAAAATAATAAGTAATACTAACCATATTCACGGAACAGCAAGCAAAAGAAAATTAGTTCAATTCGGAATGCCACTAGAAGTGGTTGAAAGTTTACTCATTACAAGTTATGAGCATAAAGTTCAAAATGAAGGGTTGTTAAAAGTTGCTTTAGGTCAAGAGAGTTTGGAAAATTTCCACGCCATTTATATGGTGCATGGAATGGCAAAACCCGTTGCAAATAAAACACTGGCAGAGGCAGCTCATGAGCGTTATGAAGCCTATGATAAATATCTGAGTCATTTATCCCAAACACAACATCAACTTATTTGCCACGCTTTAGTTCGCGATAAAAGTAGCGATCCTCGCTCTTTACAACAATTTATCTCTGAAGAAGTCCAAAAAATTAGAGATAAGCTAATAAGCTTTTTTTCTTATAGAATTTTAGCAAAGCTCTAATGCATAAAGATTAAATATGACAACGGAAATTTCTTATCATATTGTTGATTTCCTGGTTGATCCTGATAAGAACTTACTGGTTGTATTAGAGCTTGGCGAAGCTTTGTATAATTCAAGCTATGAAGGTAGGAATCGTTTTAGCAAAAACGTTAATGAATTATTACTTCAACATCTACGTGAACAAGGTAATCTAACTTTTTGCTACCCACCGATAAGAAATAAACAAGATGCCAATGCACGTAACAAGCAATTTGACTTTGAAGATGATGAACCACCTGATTTTTCATATACGGGATTTGACAATAACCCTGCGAGCTTAATATATTTTCAACGACCTTTTAAAGGTAATCAACATTTTGAAACTATCCAAGATGCCAGAGAAAATACGCTGACAAGAGAACTAAATACCATAATAATAGATAATGTTCCTGATAGTTTGTTGATTTGTGATAGGGATAAGTTACTGTTAAATACTTTATTAAGAAAAACGGGAGCAGAAAGTCTTCAGCCATGTACTTGGTATTATGATTGTAAGATAACAGAGCCTTTTCAACTACCTGATAATATACAGCACTTCGTTATAAAACCCACCAATGAATCATTAGCAAATGGTTTTATAGTGGTTGATAGAGATGATTTGTGGACCGTTATTAATGCTATTACGGAAAATAATCCTTTGCTTGCCCCTGAAAAATATCGGCCTTATATCAAAAACCATCAGCATCTATTAATACAGGAATTAGTGACAAGTAAGCTGTTAAAGCTTAATGATGGTTTTCATAAAACCACAACGAGAGCTGTTTTTGCTGTTGTTCATGAAGAAGGATACAATAAAATAGATATTGTCGATTTATATTGGGAATTGGGTGAAAAACCTTATAATAGCGCAGCGCCTGAGGTAAATAGCGTTATTTTATCTGACGGTGATTATCAGAGCGGATTGGGAAGCACCGCAAGAAACTATTGGCCAACACCAATTTCTGATGATTTGACTAAAATTAAATCCTTGCTTTTAGAAAGACTTGAAAAACTTTTTGATAGTATTTACCAAAATGATCTCAAAGAAATGATTATATGGCTTAATCAGCAAAAGAAACCCACTATTATTCAGTATTATTTAAAGCATTATAGCCATATTCGCGTCAATCGACTGGACAAAGAGTTTATTGAAATTATTGCACAAGTTGATGCAAGTCTTGCCACGACTTTCTTAGTTGAGCAAGCGATGTTGTTTGCACTTCCTCATTACCTTAAAAATCCACAACAAGCTGTATTAAGCTGGTTGAGAGTAAATATTCAACTTTTAACTCCGGATGCATCTTTAAAACTAACAGATTTTTTGCAGGAACAAGAAGAGGCTATTAAACTTTTGCAATCAGGTGGTTTAACTGTAGATCCGAAGCGCGTAACAGTTATTGGGGAGTTTTTAAACTTGCTCCTTAAACCACCTACGGATATCCAAACTACCAAACCACAGCAACCTAGCCTTGATGGGGCAAAACAAGTTGTGGGAGCTAATAGATTTCACAAGCGAGCGTCTTTCTGATGCTATGGCTTAATAAGCAAATTTAAGTACAATTGCCCTGCTTAACCCATTGCTTTTACCTAGCCCCAATAATATAGTATACGACCAACCTATTTTTCTTTACCAAGGGGATTTACATGAAATTGCCTTCTTTAGGCACTCAGTCTTTACTCGCTTTGCTGCTAGGGCTTGTCTTTGGCGCTGTCGCATCAGAATCCGCTTTGCTTTTTGTGATTCCATTAGGAGAGGCTTTTCTTAAGCTCTTACAAATGTTGATTATCCCCTTAACGGTCTCCACTATCGTAGCGAGCATCGCCTCGCATGATAATTTAGTGGCATTAAAAGCGTTAAGTGTTAGGACGCTCTCCTGGTTTTTAATTACAGCAGTATTCGCCACGTTAATCGCAATAGCGGTTGGTTTATTGATTTCTCCAGGATTGGGAGATGTTAACTCTATTGAGCAAGTAGTATATTCAGCTCGAGTTATACCGGAGTTTTCCGATTTATTTCTTGATTTAATTCCTGGCAATCTTTTTGTGACCTTTTCGCAGGATAATATGTTGCCAGCGATTATTTTTTCTTTATTATTTGGAGTTGCTTTAGGATTAACTACAGCACATACCAGCCCACTGCGCACATTTTTTACTGATCTTAGTAAAGTGATGTTTCAACTCACCCGCTGGGTAATTCGCTGCTCACCAATTGCCGTTTTTGCTTTGATTGCTCCAGTTAGTGCCAAATATGGATTAGAAAGTGTTTTTTCACTGGGTTGGTTTATTTTTGCCATTTATCTGGCTTGTTTCGGTCAGCTCATTATTTATGGTGTGTTGGTCATGGTATTTGCAAGAATGTCGCCGTGGCATTTTTATAGTGCCATTTGGCCCATGATGGTGATGGCATTTAGTACATCCAGCACAATGGCCACCTTGCCAGTCACAATGACAACACTAACAACGCGCCTAAAACTTCCTGAGAAAGTGGTTTCCTTTGTCGCACCATTAGGTGCCACCATGAAGATGGATGGCTGTGGGGCCATTTTTCCAGTATTAGTTGCTATTTTTACAGCAAATATCTTTGGTATTCCACTAGGAGTTGAAGAGTATGTGTTATTATCATTGACAGCAGTAATTGCAACTATTGGTACTGCCGGTGTGCCAGGAACAGCCTCGATTATGGCAACCGTTGTATTAGCAAGCGTTGGATTACCACTGGAAGGGCTTGCTTTGGTCATTGGTATCGACAAAATTGTCGATGTGATGCGCACAACTGTTAATGCGACAGGCAGCGCTGTATGTAGTGTGTTAGTCGCTACTCGAGAAGAAAAAGGTCAATAATTCAGATATAATGATGGCCAGGATTTAGGATTACGAGGGTTTGGTTGCTATGTTTAAAAAATTACGTGGGATTTTCTCTAACGATTTATCCATCGATTTAGGGACCGCTAATACATTAATTTATGTTCGCGGAGCAGGTATTGTCCTTAATGAGCCTTCAGTCGTGGCAATTCGGCAAGAAAGAGGATCAAACGGACAACGAATGGTGGCTGCTGTTGGAGCAGAAGCAAAACGGATGTTAGGACGCACACCTGGCAACATAACAGCTATTCGTCCATTGAAAGATGGTGTTATTGCTGACTTTAACGTAACAGAAAAAATGTTGCAGCACTTTATTCATAAAGTGCACGAAACCCGATTCTTGCGACCAAGCCCACGTGTATTAGTGTGTGTACCTTGTGGTTCTACCCAAGTTGAGCGTCGTGCTATTCGTGAATCTGCTTTAGGTGCTGGTGCACGTGAAGTTTATCTCATTGAAGAACCTATGGCTGCTGCTGTAGGTGCTGGTATGCCGGTAGAGGCAGCAAGTGGCTCGATGGTTGTTGATATTGGTGGTGGTACTACCGAGGTCGCCATTATTTCTTTAAATGGTATTGTGTATTCTGCTTCGGTGCGAATTGGTGGCGATAAATTTGATGATGCCATTATCAATTATGTGCGTCGTAATTACGGCAGCTTAATTGGTGAATCCACCGCTGAACGTATTAAACATGAAATTGGCTCTGCATTCCCAGGCAATAGTGTACGTGAAATTGAAGTGCGCGGTCGTAATTTAGCTGAAGGTGTGCCACGTAGCTTTAATTTAAACAGCAACGAAATTTTGGAAGCATTACAAGAACCTTTATCAGGTATCGTTGGTGCTGTACGTGCTGCATTAGAACAAGCTCCACCAGAATTAGCTTCCGATATTGCAGAGCGCGGCATGGTATTAACAGGTGGTGGCGCATTATTACAAGATTTAGATCGCTTATTGATGGAAGAGACCGGGTTACCTGTCATTGTTGCTGAAGATCCATTAACGTGTGTAGCACGTGGCGGTGGTCGTGCGTTAGAAATGATGGATGAACGCGGTGGCGATTTGATGTCGATCGATTAATACCTCAGAAATAAAAAATGAGAGGTATATATGAAGCCCATCTTTCGTCGTGGTAATGCATTAGGTTTACAGCTATTTCTATTAGTAGGAATAGCTATAACTTTAATGATCGTTGATTATCATACCGTGTATTTAAAATATTTACGCCAAGCACTTTCTGTTGCCGTATCGCCTTTTCAATATGCTGTTCACATGCCTATCCAATTAGTACAACGTGTTAAAGAACAATTACGTAGCAGGCAAGCTATTTTGGATGATAATCAAGCATTACTAAATGAGCAGCGTTTATTACAATCAAAATTACAAAAATTAGCCGCTCTAGAGCAAGAAAATACTAGGCTTCGTCATTTATTAAATTCCCCGACATTATTTATTTCTGATAAGGTATTGGTCGCTGAATTATTACAAGCAGATGCCGATCCCTACGTTCATCGTCTGGTATTAAATAAAGGTGATAAAGATGGTGTTTTTATTGGCCAACCAGTATTAGATGCTGATGGCGTCATGGGACAAATAGTAGAGGTAGGGCCGGTCACTAGCGTTGCTTTATTAATTACCGATATTAGCCATGCATTACCGGTAGAAAATCAACGTAATGGTATGCGTACTATTGTTACTGGCACTGGATCGTGGGAAGAATTAGAATTAAGTCATGTTACGCCAACAATGGATGTGCAAGTGGGCGATGAAATTGTTACATCCGGTCTTGGTCAACGTTTTATTCGTGGTTATCCTGTGGGAGAAGTGGTATCGATAACACCAGAGGAAGGCCAAGCTTTTTTGCGGGTAAAAATTAAACCCGCAGCACAATTAGATAAAAGTAGAGAAGTATTACTCATTTGGCCACAAATTACCGCTAGTGATATGACACTATCATCTGAGGAAAATAATGAAGAAAACGCGCACGAACAGTGAGTGGTTATTAATTAGCTGCACATTTGTTATTGCTTTTTTATTGACGATTATTCCATTACCTCCCATTGCACAATGGTTTCGACCAGAATGGGTGGCATTAGTATTAATATATTGGGTGCTAACAACACCGAGCTTAGTTGGCATGGGTATTGCCTTTTCAGTAGGATTATTATTAGACGGGCTGCGCGGTGGATTATTAGGCCAATATGCATTAGTCTTTACTTTAATGGCATTTATTACCTTAAAACTACATCGACGTTTAAGTTTATTTCCCATATGGCAGCAGGCTGTATGTGTTTTTTTAATTATAATTGGCGGTCAATTAGTTGTTGCCTGGACGCGCGGATTAATAGGGCAGGCTCCGATGGGTAATATGTTTTGGCTAGCTGCTTTAACGAGTATGGTCTTATGGCCATGGCTGTATTTATTAATTAATGATTATAGAAGGCGGCCGCTATGAGCGATGAAGTTTTAATTAACGTAACACCACGAGAAACGCGTGTGGCGGTTGTCGAGAGTGGGATATTACAAGAGTTTTTTTTAGAAAGAGCCAACAGACGTGGATTAATAGGCACAATTATAAAAGGAAAAATTCTACGGGTACTACCAGGTATGCAAGCAGCTTTTGTTGATATTGGTCGTGAACGCTCTGCTTTTTTGCATGTTTCTGATATTGTGGTTAATCCACTTGCTGCACAAACGAGCATACCACCCGTTCCAGAAATCGAGTTAGATATTACTCAATTATTGCATGAAGGCCAAGAAATATTAGTGCAGGTTTTTAAAGATCAATTGGGCAGTAAAGGTGCACGTTTAACGACACAACTATCAATACCTTCTCGTTATTTGGTTTATATGCCCTCGTTAGGACGAATTGGTATTTCACAACGAATTACTAATGAAGAAGAACGTGAGCGGTTAAAAAATATTCTAGAAGCAGCTGCTCCCAATAATGGATGTGGTTTTATTGTTCGTACCAATGGTGAGGGAGTTGCTGAGCAAGATATTATTGCTGATGTGCAATTTTTATTAAAATTATGGGATTCGGTAGTAGTGCGCGCTCAAACAGTACCTGTGCAAGGTGTTGTTTATGAAGAGTTACCTTTAGTGATGCGTATTATTCGTGATATTAATGCGAGCAAGGTATCGCGGATGCGAATTGACTCTCTTGAAACCTATGAAAAAGTGCGTGAGTTTGCGCTACAGTTTGTTCCTGAATTAGCGGAGCGCATTGAGTATTACGAGGATGACCATCCTATTTATGATTTATATGGTATTGAGGATGAAATCCAACGATCGTTAGAACCTAAAGTTTATTTAAAATCCGGTGGTTCCATTGTTATCGAGCAAACAGAGGCCATGACAACAATTGATGTTAATACCGGTGGTTTTGTTGGGCGACGTAATTTAGATGAAACTATTTTTAAAACCAATTTAGAAGCAACGCAAGTCATTGGTAGACAATTACGCTTACGTAATTTAGGCGGTATAATTATAATTGATTTTATTGATATGCTTGATGAAGCACATCGCCAGGAAGTATTACGTGCACTTGAAAAAGCGCTGGAAAAAGATCCAGTACACACCTCATTTGGTCAATTCTCCTCATTGGGATTGGTGGAAGTAACGCGCAAACGTATTCGCGAAAGTTTAGAGCATTTATTATGTGAACCATGCCAATCTTGCCAAGGTCGCGGTTATGTAAAATCCGTCGAAACCGTTTGCTATGAAATTTTACGCGATATTCTGCAACAGTCTCGTACCTATGAATCAAAAGGATTTTTAGTATTGGCAGCCCAATCTGTTGTCGATATGCTATTGGATGATGAATCAGCGAGTATTGCTGAATTGGAAACTTTAATTGGTAAACCGATTAAAGTCCAAGTGGAGTCGTTATATTTACAAGATAATTATGATGTGGTGATGTTATAGTCCCTCTTATATACCCCCTCTCCCCTTGTGGGAGAGGGAAATGCAAGCAAAGCTTGCGAGGGTGAGGGGAAGCTACGAAGAAAGAAATAATAATTACCTATTTATATTTCTTCGTAGCTCGTTCCCCCTCACCCGCCCGCGCAAAGCCGCGGTCGACCTCTCCCACAAGGGGAGAGGTGAATTATTAAAACCGAGTAAACACCATGAAACGTGAATTTGCAGTAACAGCAGCATTTGAACCAGCCGGTGATCAACCGCAAGCTATTAAGTTATTGACGGAAGGAGTTAATAATGGCTTGATGAAACAAGTGCTGTTAGGTGTTACCGGTTCTGGTAAAACCTTTACCATGGCGCATGTGATTGAAAATGTGCAACGTCCTACCATGATTTTAGCGCCGAATAAAACACTAGCAGCTCAATTATATGGTGAAATGAAAACCTTTTTCCCTAATAATGCGGTTGAATATTTTGTCTCCTATTATGATTATTATCAGCCAGAGGCTTATGTTCCTTCCTCTGATACGTATATCGAAAAAGATGCTTCGATTAATGATCATATTGAACAAATGCGTTTGTCGGCCACTAAAGCCTTATTAGAGCGGCGTGATGTTGTTATTGTTGCCACGGTTTCTGCTATTTATGGTCTTGGTGATCCCAACGCTTATCACAGCATGATTTTACATATTATTCGTGGTGAAAAAATAGACCAGCGCTTTATTTTGCGACGCCTAGCAGAATTACAATACACGCGTAATGATGTTGAATTACATCGCGCCACCTATCGCGTGCATGGCGATGTGATTGATGTTTTCCCAGCGGAAGAAGAAAAAGAAGCGATACGTATTGAGTTATTTGATGATGAAATCGAGCAAATCAGTTATTTTGATCCATTAACTGGCGAAGTATTAAGACGCATGCCGCGCGTTACTATCTATCCAAAAACTCATTATGTTACACCACGTGATGCCTTATTAAGGGCGATTGAAGCGATAAAAATAGAATTAACCGAACGCCTACAGGTATTACGTACTGACAATAAACTTGTCGCTGCAGAGCGATTGGAACAGCGTGTACGTTTTGATATTGAAATGATGTTAGAGCTTGGTTATTGCTCTGGTATTGAAAATTATTCGCGTCATTTAACAGCGGGCGTACCAGGGGAGCCACCACCCACATTATTTAATTATTTACCCGCTGATGGTTTATTAATTATCGATGAATCGCATGTCACTATTCCCCAATTAGGCGCGATGTATAAAGGCGATCGCTCACGTAAAGAAACACTAGTAGAATATGGATTTCGTTTACCCTGCGCACTGGATAATAGGCCGTTACGCTTTGATGAATTTGAAAAGTTAGCACCACAAACGGTGATGGTATCGGCAACGCCAGGCCCGTATGAATTAGCGCATGCTGATGCTTTAGCAGAGCAAGTTGTGCGTCCTACAGGTTTAGTGGATCCACCGGTTGAAATACGTCCCGTACCTAGCCAAGTGGATGATTTATTATCCGAGATTACCAAGTGTACCGCAAAAAACGAACGAGTATTGGTGACGACATTAACCAAACGTATGGCAGAGGATCTCACCGATTATTTAACTGAGCATGGTATTCGCGCTCGTTATTTACATTCTGATATTGATACTGTTGAGCGAGTAGAAATCATCCAAGATTTACGCAAGGGTAAATTCGATGCGCTTATCGGGATTAACCTGTTACGCGAGGGACTCGATATGCCTGAAGTCGCTTTAGTTGCGATTTTAGATGCGGATAAAGAAGGCTTTTTACGCTCAGAGCGCTCGTTAATCCAAACTATCGGTCGTTCGGCGCGTCATATTAATGGCAGGGCCATTCTGTATGCTGATAAAATCACTAAAGCAATAAAAAGCGCTATCGATGAAACCGATCGGCGTCGTAACAAACAGGTGGCATTCAATAAAGCACATGGCATTACACCACGCTCGATTCAAAAACCGATTCAAGACGTGCTAGAGGGCGCTTATCGCAATCAAAAATCGACAAGCAGCAAAAAACGCTATACTATGGCAGGTGAGAAAGAAGCGATAGATTATAGCCACTTAACAGCGGCACAAATCGCACAACGATTGAAGCAGTATGAGCAACAAATGTTTAAACACGCACAGAATTTAGAGTTTGAACAAGCAGCTCAATTACGAGATGAAATTCATTTATTACGAGAGCAGTTAATCAAGCTCTAATGATTAAGAGGAGATAGTTATGTACTACATGGAACAACCCTTGAAAAAATCATCGCAAAAACCGAGCTATGTGTGGGATAAAAATTTATTCACCGCACGTACCGTGCTTATTTTTGGTGAGATTAGTATGGATATTGCTAAAGCGGTCACAGGCCAATTAATGGCTTTAGCGCATGAAAGTATTGAGCCTATTAAAGTTATCATTAACTCCCCAGGCGGGCATGTGGAATCAGGTGATACCATTCATGATATGTTGCGCTTTATTGATTGCAAAGTGAACGTCATTGGTACCGGTTGGGTTGCCAGCGCTGGCGCATTAATCTATTTAGGCGTACCTAAAGCACAACGTTATTCACTACCTAATACCCGATTTTTATTACATCAACCTAGCGGCGGTATGTTTGGTCAAGCATCTGATGTGGAAATCCAAGCCCGCGAAATCGCTAAGATGAAGACTCGCTTGAATAAACTGATTTCTGAAGAAACGGGTGTATCTGTAGAAAAGATCACACAAGATACGGATAGAGATTATTGGTTATCAGCCGAAGAAGCGAAGGATTATGGCGTGGTAGGAAGTATTATCCACACGATTACCGATATGGTGTAGAGCCATACAATCCTATGCCTACATTTGCATTTGGTTTACAGTACAATGGCACTGCCTACCGTGGCTGGCAATTTCAAGTTAACGTGAGTTCTATCCAAGCCGTCGTAGAAAGTGCCATTACACAACTGGCCAATGAAAAAATCCAGGTTATTTGCGCTGGCAGAACGGATGCCGGCGTTCACGCGATGAATCAAGTCATTCACTTTCATACTACAGCTATTCGCGAAGCTCATGCTTGGCTACGGGGTACAAACTCCTACTTACCTCGTGATGTCAGTGTGCAATGGATAAAAGAGGTTTCTAGTGATTTCCATGCTCGTTATAGTGCCACAGCACGTCGTTATCAGTATGTTATTTATAATCACCCGGTGCGTTCCAGTGTGTTGTATAATGCGATGACTTGGTGGTATAAGACCTTAGATGTGGATTTAATGCATCAAGCGGGTCAATATTTAATCGGGAAGCATGATTTTAGCAGTTTTCGTGGCCCGCATTGCCAATCTCATACCCCAATACGTTGTGTCCAGCAATTACAAGTACGTCGCTACAAAGACTGGGTGATCATTGATATCACCGCTAATGCTTTTTTACAGCATATGGTACGTAATATTGTTGGCGTTTTATTAGAAGTAGGGGAAAATGAACATCCCCCTCAATGGGTAGCACAGGTATTAGCCGCAAAAGATAGACGTTGCGCGGGACGAACCGCGCCGGCAGAAGGGTTATATTTCATGGATGTAAGTTATCCTGCTCATTTTAAGTTGCCTCGTTTGTCGGTTGATGATACCTTATTACCCTTTATCGCTTTATAGAGGTTACTATGAGCTGGTTTAAAAAATTATTACCTTCTCGGATCCGTACTGAAGTTGCAGACCGAAAGAAGAATGTGCCGGAAGGCTTGTGGACAACCTGCAATGCTTGTGCGGCCATTTTATATAATGCAGATCTTGAAAATAATGTTTATGTTTGCCCTCGTTGTGATTATCACCTTCGCATTACCGCGCGTAAAAGATTGGATTTATTCCTCGATCCTATTAATCGTCAAGAATTAGCCATGGATATAGAGCCTGTTGATAGGCTGAAATTTAAAGATTCCAAGCGTTATAAAGATCGTTTATCTAGTGCCCAAAAAGAGACCGGTGAAAAAGATGCCTTGGTGGCATTTAAAGGTTTAGTTAAAGGTGTTCCGCTCGTAGTTACTGCGTTTGAGTTCAGTTTTATTGGTGGCTCTATGGGCGCTGCGGTTGGTGAGCGTTTTGTTCGCGCTGCAACGATTGCTCTCCAAGAACGTTTACCTTATGTTTGTTTTTCAACAAGTGGTGGAGCGCGCATGCAAGAAGCTGTTTTTTCTTTAATGCAAATGGCAAAAACAAGTGCCGTATTAGCGCGTTTATCTCAAGCAGGATTACCTTATATTTCTGTCATGACAGACCCAACCTATGGTGGTGTATCCGCCAGTTTAGCCACATTAGGTGATATTAATATTGCCGAACCTCGCGCCATGATAGGATTTACTGGCCCACGCGTCATTGAACAAACCGTACGTACTGCATTACCTAATGGCTTCCAACAAAGCGAGTTTCTGGTAGAGCACGGTTTGGTCGATATGATCGTTGATAGACGCGAAATGCGCGATAAAATCGCCAGTTTAGCGCAGAAATTGATGCACGCTGAGATGAATTAAGTTAATTGGTGAAACCTTTTGTGGATCCCGGATATTAAGCGTATCTAAGTTCGCTACGCTCACTAAGATACGCTACAATTCCGGGAACCGAGTGCCAATATTGGGGTAATTAAAGTACGATGTTGGCCATACGGTTCCCGGAAATTACAGCTACTTAATGAGTGCGTAGCACGAATTTAGTGGCTGTAATTATCCGGGATCCAGCGTTATTATCTATCTATGAGCTCAGTTACCTTAACCCCCAGGAAATAATCATGCGTCTCCAAACTCTCCCCGAATGGCTTTCGTGGTTAGAATCCTTGCATCCTAAAGCCATTGATTTAGGCCTTGATCGCGTGCGCACCGTTGGTGAGCGCTTACAAATCATATCCCCAAAAGTCCCCGTCATTACCGTTGGTGGAACTAACGGTAAAGGCTCATGTGTTGCATTTTTAAGCACTATTTATCAATTAGCCGGATACCGCACGGGCGTTTATACCTCGCCGCATTTGCTGCAATATAATGAGCGTGTGGTAATTAACGGTGAAATGGCTAGTGATGATGCATTAATAGCAGCATTTTGTGCGGTGGATAATGCGCGTGGTGATATCTCATTAACCTATTTTGAGTTTGGCACTTTGGCCGCTTTTTGGCTGTTTTCTCAGCAAAAATTGGATCTATGGGTTGTGGAAGTTGGCCTTGGTGGACGTCTGGATGCGGTCAATATTATTGATAATGATTTGGCAATAATTGCTTCAATTGATCTTGATCATCAAGACTATTTAGGTGATACCATTGAGGCGATAGGATCAGAAAAAGCCGGTATTTTCAGGGAAAATAGGCCTGCAATTATTGGGGGCGATAAGATCCCCAATTCATTAATTGATCATGCAAAAAAAATAAATGCAAATTTATATACAATTAATAAAAATTTTTGCTATTATATTAATGAAGGCAGGACGCACTGGTCTTTTGTTTCAGGGAATAAAACCTACCAACAGTTACCGCCGGTGCAATTAAAGTTATCTAATGCTGCTGTCAGTATTATGGCAGTAGAATTGTTGCAAGAGCGTTTACCAGTTACTTTTGAGGTAATTTGTAAGGGTTTAGCACAAGCGCGAGTGATGGGGCGTTTTTGGCGTTTACTATCAAATCCACAATGTATTGTGGATGTAGCTCATAATCCTGCCGCAGCAAATGAATTAGCGAGGCAATTATCTTTACAACCTTTAACAGGTAAAACTGTTGCGGTGGTAGGGATTTTGCATGATAAAGACATAGTAGGTGTATTAAAGGCATTAATACCAGTCATCGATAACTGGGTTTTAGCCACATTAACCGGCCCTCGTGGGACCAGCGCAGCCCAATTAGGGGCCTATTTAGAACAATTAGGACAAGATAATTATCAACTTGCCGATTCGGTAGCAAAAGCCTATCAAGAAGCGGTAAACCAGATAGGTGTGACAGATAGAATAGTCGTTTTTGGCTCATTTTATACCGTAGCTGAGGTGTTGGCGATTGATAAGAGAGTTTAGGGAAGGTGGGCATTATGATAAACACAGCTTTTATGCAGCGTATGGTTGGCGCAATTTTCGTTATCGCTTTAGGGGTGATTTTTATCCCTTATTTTCTTGATGGTTCACCACAGGAAGCAAAAGCAACATTAATGTCATCAATTCCTGTGCCTCCACCTGCACCATTGGTAGCAGATATTCCACCAGCAAACCCACAACATGTAGCATTACCAAAGCCTTTTGAGCCCACTCCAACCACAACAGCTAGTGTTACAGCACCAAAGGAAATTACACCTGTATCTTCCGAGACTATTCCTGTTTTACCTGTCGTCGCCACACAAACATTAACTACGCCAGCTTTTACTAATGATCAACCCTGGACTATCCAAGTTGGTGTCTATATTGATGCATTTCGCGCGATGGAAGTAGAAAAACAATTGCGGGCAAAAGGATATGCTGCTTATCGTCGCACCATGCCTAATACCTCTTTAACGCAGTTATTCATTGGCCCTGAATATAACAAAGAAAAAGCGCGCACTATTGCTTTGCAGTTACAACAAGAATTACGTGTTGCTGCTTTAATTGTGCCCTTTAATGATTCATTGAAGGTTGCGTTGCAAAACAAATAGGTAGATAAATAATGAATTGGTTAGATTGGCTTATTATCGGCATTCTATTATTTTCTACGTTCATTAGCTTATATCGTGGTTTTTCTCGCGAAGCACTATCTTTATTAACCTTGGTTTTTGCTGTTTGGTTAAGCTTAGAGTATTCTTCTCTCGCTTCAGCGGCTTTAGAAAATTCCATCACTTCAGAATCTTTACGTAATATTATCGCCTTTGGTTTAGTCTTTGTAATGGGTTTAATTCTCGGCGCTGTCGTGAGCAGCATTATTGGCAAAGTGATCACCTTTAGTGGCCTTTGGGGTTTTGATAAGATACTAGGCATTATTTTCGGCTTTGCTCGCGGTGTATTGATAGTGGTGGTCTTACTGGTAGGACTTAACATCGTAGGCTTTTCTAAGCAACCCGTATGGCAACAATCCTTTTTAGTGCCGTACTTTAATCAACTCGTAATGAAAATCGCGGAGTTAATTCCTGACTTTATTGAACAGGAAAAAACAGAAATTCCACTTACGTTGCCTAAGAAGTCTTAACCGTTTTCCATAAGTAGAAGTAGAAAAGGGGGCATCACTCTCGCAGCTATCACGTCATTCCTCGCAGCCACCACGTCATCTCAAGCGTAGCGAGGGATGACGTAGGTTAATGAAATCTAGGACAGCCATTATTTTTTATACCGAATAAGATGACTGTCCTTTTATATTTTTTTAGTTATCTCCTGACCCTGACCCCGACGTTTTTTTAAATTTATTTTTTAAAGAAGGAGTAGCTGATGAATTTGCTCTACTTCTTGAAGAAATAGCAGCTGCTGAATCCTCTGCTGGGTCAGCATCTGGATGTCGGTGAGCCATCACTTTTTTGAGTTCTGCCAGTTGCGCAGCATTAGCTGTTGATTCTGCCCTTGCTCGCATTGTCGAGGAACTACGCTCTGCAACAACAGCTGGTGTCTCTTCTGATTTTTTACTTTTGGACTCAAAAAATAAAGGGAGCAGGGTCGCTCGTGTTGCAGATGGTCGAGCTGCTACTGTTACAGATATTGGCTTGCGCGTTTTAGAGCTTGATGCGCGCGCTGCCTGAGCTTGGTGCGATTTATTAACTAATCCTGCAATTTGCATCTGAGCACGCTCTGTTATTGATACCGAATGTCGTGCTGGATTAGATACTAATTTAGTCGTTTTTACAGGTGATTTTAAAAATGAGCTTTCACCGCTGCTCATAACTTGTGGAGAGTCATCATCTACATAGATTGACCAAACAAGTGATCTTCTCTCATCTGGTGAGATGGGTTTTTCATTGAGTTCATCATCCACTAATACGGAGATGTTCCTTGCTTGTGTTAAGGCTATTAATTTACTTTTTAAATTATCTAATTTATACCCAATTTCTTTTTGTTTTTTAAAAAACCTTTTAAGTTTGTCTGTTGCAACTATCTGTTTGCCTTTTTTAACAAATAATTCCTCTTTCCAATCTGTAGTTTTTTCATCAAACTCTGGACTCATCAAAGTGACCACAAAACCATCTAATTTTTCTAATAAATCTAAACTACCATTTTCAGTGAGTGCTTTTAAATCATTTTCTAATTCATTTTGCAAATCATGAAATTGCTCCATCGAAATAATACTCAGTAAGGTGTGTGATCTATCACGCACACTTCCAGTCAGTTGATAGCTAGAAGCATCTGTTTCAAGATAGCGATCGGCTTCAATAATAAGGGCATAAATTGCCTCTCTTCTTAGGTACTTTTCTTTGATATCTTTTAAAATTTTAACCCTAATATCTTTATCTTTGTCCGCCCCCATGGTCTCTAAAAATTTTTCTATCTGGCTTCTTTTTTCTTTTAGAGCCTTGATTTCGGCTTCACAATCTTGCCTGTGGTTGTTTATTTTCATTACTAACGTTAGGGCTTCAAGAGTTGAAAGAGTTTTAGCGTTAGTTTTAGGCACTAAAAAATTAAATAACCCGTTTACCAACCCAGTTCTTACTCGTTCGCTATTGATGATCTCTGTTACTCTAACTGATGGCATGGTATCGCTTGGTTTTATTGACAGTGTTTGTGGATCTATGGTGAGATTATTTATCGTGATAACAATGCCTTGTTCATCATAAAAAAGAGGTAAGAGTTCCCCTAGGACATCATCTAAATCTTTATTATATTTTTCTAGTAAACGATTTTCAAAAGACACAGCGTGCTCTAAAGTGGCTTTAAAGTTCTCCAAAAATTTTAGAGCAAGTGCATATTTTGATGTCATTAAAACTAACAAAAATATTAAGTCACCAGAGTCATCATCAAGCAATTTAGGCACATCTGGCTCAGCATTGATACCGAGAAAATCAAGTGTATCAGGCACAGCAACCTTTCTCTCGGTAGCTACTCTTGGGTCGTTTCCTCGATTATTTTCTTCTTTATTGTGTCTGCTAATTTCTCTTTGATCTGCAGTATTTAATACGACAATTTCTTCTTTCCACTCATTAACGGTATATCTACTAAGCGTAACCCTATCGATTAATCGTTGAGCAACTGGTTGTCCTTTGTCTTTACACTCCTCAATGAGGAGTTCATATCGCTTCACCAAAGCATCATACCGCTCAACCAATCCTGTCAGGTCAAAAAGCAAATTAACTGCAAAGGTCGCCTTGATAAGCTCATTATGCTTAGCCGTTAACGTTGCAACATCCGTCTCAAATCTTTCTAAAATTTTAAGGTCATTCCATTTTTGCTGTAACCCGGCACGGGCAATTGTGAATTCACCAATAAAGTCGTTGGTGGAGTTTTGAAGAAACTTTATTCTTCTTGAATCTAAGGTAGTTGGCATATCTTTTCACCTAAAACAATTTATAAATGGAAAAACGACATATCCATTCTATCGTTTATTTTACTCGGGTAGCGTTTGGACGCATTTGTCTTGATAACACTGCTTTTAGCAACAAGTTTATTAATTAATCACAATGCATTAGCTAGTTATGTTACATGAAATTGATGAAAAAGTGAAGTTTGAGGGACTAAGAATTAGAATGAGGACAGCCATCTTTTTGTTATTTTAGGGTAAGAAAGTAGGGGATAAGATGGCTGTCCTCTTATCTTATTTTCTGCTCTCAATGTAGCTTTGAACCCGCCTCGCTCTATCAAGGCTACGTTAGGGCAGGATTGAAACTGCTTGAAAAGTGATATATGATGTATATATCAGATGTCAATTAAGGTGGCTGTTATGCGTACAATCATTACTATTCCTAATGAGCAGGCTAAATATATTGATGCTATCTGTCAGGCAGAGCATATTTCGAGGGCTGAATTTATTCGACGTGCGTTAGAGGCACATCTTAAGGAGCTGCAGGATCTATCCAGTCATCTGAATGCATTTGGGTTATTTAAATCTAATCCTATAGATAGCTTATCGTATCAAAATAAAATTCGGTCAGAATGGGAGTAGTTTACTGATATGCGTGCTTTATTTGATACCAATATCCTCATTGATTATTTAAACGGTGTTGAGGCTGCAAAAGATGAAATCGCCAAATTTTCTACTCGTTATATCAGTATAATAAGTTGGATGGAGGTTATGGTGGGTATTCGTGATCCGCATCATTCGCTGACAGTAAGACAATTTCTTCATCGATTTTCAATGATATCAATTGATTTTGAAATAAGTGAATTAGCCGTAAAAATTCGTCAACAAAATACGATTCGATTACCCGATGCTATTATTTGGGCATCAGCAGAAAAAACAGATAGTTTATTGGTAACTCGAAATTCAAAAGATTTTCCCAGTGAATTACCATTTGTTAGAATTCCCTACCGTTTGTAGGCTATCGTCTGTACCTGCGAAAAACACACCAACCCAATGCAGCAGCAATAACAAATATCACGCCACCATGGCCATAAAATACCAATGGTGTTTTACCTTGCATTGCCTGCACAGTTGAAGTCAACGTTGTAGCCTCAAATTGTGGGAGTTGGTCGGTAACTTGGCCTTTGTCGTTTATAATAGCGGTTATTCCATTATTGGTGGCACGAATAAGATAGCGGCCTAATTCTAAAGCGCGCATACGAGCCATTTGTAGATGTTGATGAGGGCCAATGGATGTGCCAAACCAGGTGTCATTGCTAATGGTTAATAATAAATCGGCATTAGCTGCTTTAAAATTATCAAGTACCAGTGATGGATAAACAATTTCAAAACAAATAGCGGGTGCAATAGATAATGATCCTGCATGTAAGCCAGGTTGGTTTGCAGGTCCTGGAACAGTTGCAGGGAGTGGCAGTGCTAATACTTGTAATAGTTTGCCAAGCTGGGCTTCAAAAGGGATATATTCGCCAAAGGGGACTAAATGCTGTTTATAATAAATCCCATCGCCTTTACCAATAGCAATAATACTATTATAAAAATGCCTGCTATCAGCTTGATTTAAGATACCGGTAATTAATGTATTATCCACTGCATAGGCACCTAGGGATAATATATCTAATGTGGGCTTAACTTGATTAATCGTATAAGGCAAAGCTGCTTCAGGCCAAATAATAAGATGATGACGTTGTGATAACGCTGCAAAACTCAACTCCACAATATCAGCAACAATTTGAGCGCCGTGCTCACCAACCCATTTGATATCTTGTGGTGTATTAGGTTGTACAATAGTGACGTTGGTTAGATCGCCTTTTGGATTAGTCCAGGCAGCGAATGATAATAACCATCCGATAAGTGGCAATAAAATAAGAATGGTTATTACCGTAATTTTTTGACGCTGTTGATTTTCTCGCCATAATTTAAAAAGATATAATAATAAACCACTAAAAAATACCGTAAGCCATGAAACTCCATAAATACCAGTTAAGGGTGCAAAATTGGCAAGAGAGGTATCAATTTGACTATAACCAATAAATAACCACGGAAAACCCGTGAGGAACCAACCCCGCAACCATTCCCACAATACCCATAAACTGGCAAAGATAATGATATTTTTTAGGTTTACAGATGCTTTAGGGATTAATTTTACGAAGCTATAACAAAACCCTGCTGTAAAAACGGAAAGTACTAATACAAAACCGAGGGTAATTAAAGCCGCCATAATGATAGGCGTTTGTCCGTAGACATGAATACTGATATAAACCCAGGAAACACCAATTCCAAAATAACCTAAGCCAAATAAGGCGCCTTTCCACCAAGCTTGTTTAGAGGTGGTATCTTGTAATAGATACCATAATAACGCAGGGACAACTAATGCAATCCAAAATTGATTAAATGGTGCATAGGCGAAAGGCAGGGCCATTCCAGCAAGTAGGGGAAGGAGATAATTTTTTATTGTTGTTATATTCATAATTAGTAGTCTCAATTTTTAAACCAAGGCATCTTTTGGATCAAACGCATCACGTAATCCATCACCAATAAAATGACAGCAATATAATGTAGTACTTAAAAATATCGCAGGAAATAACAATCCCCACCACGATACAGACATATTTTGCGCGCCTTCATTAATTAAAACACCCCAACTTGTCATGGGTTCTTGAATACCAAGGCCTAAAAAGCTAATAAAAGACTCGGTTAGAATGATGCTGGGCACGGTTAAGGTGGTGTATATGATGACAATACCAAGTAGGTTTGGCAATATATGACGCCATAATAATGACAAGGTACCAGCGCCACTTAATTTGGCGGCATCTATGAATTCTTTATGGCGTAATTGCAAGGTTTGGCCACGTACAATGCGAGCCATATCAAGCCAAGAAATAGCGCCGATAGCGACAAATAATAAGATAAATTGTCGGCCAAAAAATGTCATCAGTAAAATAACAAAAAACATAAAAGGCAATGCGTATAGAATATCAACAAATCGCATCATAAAAGAATCCGTTTTACCGCCCAAATAGCCAGCAACTAGCCCATAGCTAACACCAATGAGTACGCTAATAACACTGGCAACGACACCGACTAATAATGATATTCGTCCACCTTCTAATGTTCGTACAAACAAATCGCGGCCTAATTCATCCGTCCCAAAATAATGTCCGCTACTCCATTGTGGAGGTTGAAAAATCGCTGACCAATCAGTTGCATCATAATCATAAGAGGAGAAATAAGGGCCGATGAGTACACATAAAATAATAAGCCCTAATAGGATACTGCTGATAACAGCAGGTTTGTGTCGCCAGAATCTTGTGGCGGCATCTTGCCATAAACTACGTGGAGTTGATGAGGTATTCATAGTTTAATATCGTATAGTTGGATCAAGCCAGGCATAAAGAATGTCAACGATTAAATTACATAAAATCATCACAGTTCCTAATAAAATAACTAAGCCAAGCACCGTTGTATAATCACGATTAATAGCACCTGTTACTAAAAAAGTGCCTAACCCTGGTATTTGAAAAATATGTTCAACGATCACCGCGCCAGTAATAATTCCAGCAATAGCTGGCCCTAGATAAGATAATACAGGTAGTAGCGCAGGTCGAAGCGCGTGACGTGTCAATACGGTCATTGTAGATAATCCTTTTGCTTTTGCCGTGCGTATAAAAGGACTATGTAGTACTTCAATTAAATTCGAGCGGGTTAGTCGTGCGATAACTGCAAGTGGTGGTAATGCTAACGCGATAACCGGTAAAACCATATCTTTCCATTGACCTTCTTGCCAACCGCCCGCAGGTAACCAGTGTAAAATAATCGCAAACAAAAAAATAAAAAGAGGAGCTTTAACAAAGTTGGGTATGGCAATGCCAAGCATAGTGGTCATCATAATAAAACTATCGAGAGCACTATTTCTTCGCCAAGCGGCTAATGTTCCTATCATAATGCCAAATACAATAGCTACTGAAATAGCGGTTAATCCAAGTTGTAATGAAATAGGAAATCCTTGTGCAATTAAATCATTTACTGTGTAATCGCGGTATTTAAATGAAGGGCCTAAATCACCTTTTAGCAGATCACTAAAATAATGAATATATTGCTGCCATAACGGTTTATCTAAATCATAAGTTGCCAATATTTGTTGTTGAATAGCGGGATCAAGTGTGCGCTCGCCATCAAAAGGGCCGCCTGGTGCTAGACGAACCAAGAAAAAACAAATGGTGATTAATAACCATAAGGTTGGAATAGCAACCAATAAACGCTTAATAATAAACGAACCCATTAACTCGTTTTCCCTTCAATCCACAGATTTTTGCTATAAGTATGTTGTAAAGGATTTTTTCCGGTATATCCTTTTACATACGGTTTGACGAGATGATATTCCGTTAATTCGTAAAACGGGATAAAAGGATAATTTTCTAATAATAGCGTTTGTGCTTCATTATAGAATTTCCTTCTTTGTGCATCATCAGGTGTATCTGCTGCATTATCTAATAATTGATCAAATTGCTTATCACAGAATTTGCTGTAATTTTGTGGGCTATCGCAAGTGAACAACTCTAAGAACGTAGTAGGGTAGTTGTAATCTGCTATCCAGCCGTTACGTGCAATGATAAAATCTCCCTGCCGCCTGCTACCCAAAAAGACTTTCCATTCTTGATTTTCTATCGTTGTAACCACGCCTAATGCTTGTTTCCACATTGAACTTATCGCTAGCGCAAGTTTTTTATGTTCATCAGTGGTGTTGTACATGATGGTTATTTTTGCAGGGTTTTCTTTTGAATAACCGGCCTCTGCATAAAGTTTTTTAGCCTCTGCTGCACGCTCAGCAGTTGATAAATTATCCCAAGAATAAGTAACCGGCGTGGCACCTTTAATAATACTTGGCAATAAACCGTATAAAGGTTTTTGTTGTTGGCCTAACAAATGTTGCGTAATAGCTTCTCTGTCAACAGCCATGGATAATGCTTGGCGTAATTTTATATTATCTTTTAATGGTGGTTTATCAAGATTTAAGGAATAAAAATAATTACCTAAATAAGGATTGATTTTTACTTGATCGCCTAATTCTTTTTGTAACTCTTTAAATTGATTGGTAGGCACGCTAGCCGTAAAATCCAATTGACCGGCTTGATACATTCGTACCATAGCCATTGCATCTGTGATAGGAAAATAATTAACTGTATCAATTTTAACATTGGCTGCATTCCAATAATGTGGATTTTTCTCCAATGTCATCTGACCATTTACCACCCATTTTTTTAACGTATAAGCACCATTTGATATTAATCGACCAGGTTGCGTAAAACCAGATTGCCAATCAGTAATGTTTTTTTCATTGACAGGGAATGTGGTGACATGGACGAGCGATTCTAAAAAATAGGGAGTAGGTTTTTCAAGAGTAATTTTTAAGGTGTGGGGATCAACAGCCACTACACCTAATTGCTCAGGAGGTAATTCTTTTTTGGCTACTTGTTGTGCATTTTTAATGGGAAATAAAAAGTTAGTATAAGGCGCTGCTGTTTGTGGTGCTAATACGCGACGCATACTGTAGACAAAGTCTTTTGCGCTAACAGGCTCTCCATTGGACCACTTAGCATCCTCTCGCAAGGTAAAGGTATACACCAGCCCATCTTTACTAATAGTCCAGTCTTTGGCAACACCTGGAGTCACATTGCCATTACTATCTTCACCCACTAACCCTTCAAATAAATCCCGTACGATGTTTCCATCCGGTACCCCGATAGACTTGTGTGGGTCAATAGTTTCAGGCTCAGCACTATTAGCCCGATTGAGTACAGCTGCCGTGGCATCAGTTATGAGTAATATGAATAACAATGTTATTACATAAATAGGCGAAGATATTTTCATGGTGACACAATTTAGTGATGATAATTGCCAGTAGTATAACGTGTTTGTAGCTTTGAGGGTAAGAGGTTTCATTGTTGCCATAGCCTCATCTATAGAGGACAATGAGTGATTCGTAATAATTTTTCTTTTGTTTTATTTGAAACAGGGGTGCGCTTTATGCTAAAAGACCTTTTTAGGCGACAATCATTATTTCGTCGAGCCTTTAGCTCATCCCTACGCTATTTTAAAGGTAATAATCCAGCTTCACCCAGTCAGGCTTTTAAAGGATTAGTTCAATTATCTGAAAGACTAGATAAAGCAGAAGTTACTGCTGCACCACCAGATGATCTACTATTTTACCCAAAAAATTTCACAATCAAACCTCTATTCAGACCAACTCACGAAGAGGAAACCCGAGCAGAACTATTTCGGCTTAAATATGAACAAGCACAGCAGTTAGGATTGAAAGTAAAAGACTTGCAAATTGAACAACTCCAACCAAAAGTAAAAGCGGGTTCGTTTTATAAGATAGCTAATACTGATCAAGTTGATTCTATGCTAATTACTGCTAGTGATGAGGAAGTTGCGATAGCTAGAACTTTATTTTGTATGCCAATTTACGCAAAAGATTATAGAGAAATTATCGCGGTTTTAAAATCGTATTGTGTATTACTCAATGTTAATACAATTAAAGAGTTAGTGGATGTTATTCCTGGTGGGATAGTTATTTATGTTATTGAGCATCCACGAGCTATTGAAGAGGCAAGAACGTTGCTTTATCTTGAGCATACCTATTTTGATACGCAAATAAAAGATGCTGATAATTTTGGCTACGAGGAAGTGTATGAAAAATTTTTATATCCTAAAGTGCGAGTTGATATCAATAATAAGCCAATAACAGCACACACCCAAGATTTTTTTGTAAAAGCTATCACTAGCAGTTATTCCAATAGAATTTTAGATATAGCAATGGGAATACTTACTCAACGACTACAAAAACAAGGTATCGATCCAGAGCCATTCTTACGCAGAACTTACGTATTAAATTTAATTGCAAATCCTTATAACTTTGTGTCCTCTTGGCGAAACAATTTGGATTGGCGTACCTCGGTGCTTATGCATCCCATGGTAGATACAGTATGGGGATTTCATGATATTGCTACGCGTGTGCTACCAAAAATTGATTTATTCCTTACACTTTTTCAGTTAAATGATAAAAATCGAATATGTATATCAGAAGGGCAGCGCCAAGCAATTATTATTGTTCCTACTACACACATTGATTATAATCAATGTGTAGACGCCAAGGGTAGACCAAGTTTAAATCAGGTAGCTGTAAACCTGTTAGGACATGGATTAAATCAAGCAGTAGACACATTACAAACGCAAGAACCACATTTTGTAGCAGGAGTTAATAAATTTTTTCGCGGCCAAATAACTCAACAAGAATTTAAACGCTACAGAGAAAGAGTAGATCATACTTATTTTTATAATTCCGAAAAAAATATTCCTCTTTGTGATCTTGTTGATCCCAAGCAAAGTCCTGATCTGCATCCCTATGCGTTAGTAGAAAATACTATAGAAGATGCTCATGGACACTGGGATTTATATCAGCTACTCTCTGGTCAACCTTTAAATGAGGATCCGAGTTGGTTAAATCTTCGTATAATAAAAAATCTTGAAATAAGACTAAAGCCTAATTCCGCAGTAAATGCCAATGAAGAGGAGGGGGAGGGGGCTGTGCCCTTTACCATGGAATATGAAACTACTATGGATTACCATCCTCTTGATTGGTTATATAGTGGTCAAGCTCATGGCGAGGATGTTTATATTGTTGTGATAGGTTATCTTGCATCATTTAATATAATGAAGAGATCACAAGAATTAATATTAAAAAACCCAGAATTATCAGCTAAACTTTTGCAACTATACCATAAGCTACTGTCTACCTCACCAGCAGAAATCGATGCGGGCTCTCAAAGATTAGTAGATATATTTAATAATAATGAATTATTTGGTATATATAATAATACTACTCCTGTCGTATTTAAATTTTTATCTGACTTGCCATCCGATTCAAAAAAGTATTTATCAACTTTAAAGCCCACAGATTTTAAATATATGGATACTTTACACGAGATAAGAAAATTACATAGCTACCCTTCAAAATCGGAGTTAAAGAAGATACCCGTATTGCCAATGTTAAGGTATGCAGGTTATGCATGGGGTGAGGAAAGTAAACTATCGCGTCAGTTTGTAAATCGATTTTATCGGGCTCATCTTCCTATAAACGAAGTGGTAGATGCCTGCTTGCCACTAATTCAAATCTTTGCAAAAGCAGCGTTGGAATTACTAAAAAGCACAGATATTAATGATGTATACTGCGCCAGTATTAATCGATATTTCATGAGTAACTATACATTAAAGTTACGAGCCAGTATTGCAGCGTACTATTCTTATCTACAACAATACAGCCTGTTATCTGATCCCAAGGTTGATCCCTTAATTTTTTCCGATTCCTACTTTAGGGCCATGCGTATAGTCCACCATGAAGATCCAAAAGAAAAAAAAGAAAGAATCGAAGAATTAAAACAAACAATAAAAATTGTTCGTCGATTTCCTCCTCCACCAGCTGAATTATCTGAGGAAGAAAAATTGCAAGCTTTTATGCAGTGCTTTAAAAATGCCAAGGAAATTTACTACAATGAGTTTATAAGAGAAAAAGTAGAGCGAGAAGCAAACCAAAGATATGAAGAGCGTCGTATTGCATCATTTATGGATAGCGGGTTAAGTAGAGAGCGGATTGCTACATTACTACAACAGCTATCAAAAGAGCTGGCTCTAGTAGACCAAGAGGAGGCGCCAAAGGTAAACGGTCCACGGGGATTTATAATGCCAAACGTTGATAAAAAAGCAGTATTAAGTATTCAATTTTACTTGAAGCACTCCCTAAGAAAAGTTCCAGATTGGAATAAAAATACTATGCGCCTGCTCATAATGCGTGAGTTACATGAAACAGATCGCAATTCGATTAATATAAACGATGTACCAAGAGAGCAATATATTGATGATGAAACTTCCGACAACGACAAGGATGCTGAAAGTGCCATAGTTGAGGATAAACAAGTATCTAAAAATTTTTCTGCCACAGCGCGAAAACCAAAATAATTTTAAAAGAGTCGATACTTCAGTGGCTGTCTTGATAGTCTACACTAGATTTTTCTTGCAATGATTAAAATTCGGTGTTGTTCAGATTCAATTCCGCTGGCAGTGGTAAGTTTATTGGTGACTTCCTCAATAATCTTACTATCTGCTTTCATGTCAAAATTTCTTACAGTTGAAGTTTCAGTTAATAAAGCTATTATGCCCTCATAGGTGTAATACGTTTTCCAAAAACCATCTTTAATTTTAACGTCATTAAAGTATTGAGAAAATTTTTGATGATAGAGTTGTTGTAATTCATTATCCTCAAAACCAATCCGTTGACCGCGCCAACCTTGATCATCTTTGCCAAATAAGCGCTTAATGTTTTCTTTATCTTTATTTCCTGACGTTTCTATCACTGCATACCCACCAGGCTGCAATACACGGAACATTTCTTGTTCATCAAAAAACGACATCATAGAGGTGACAATTGAAAAGGTGCTATCATTAAAGGGCAATTTACCTGCATGACCATCCACTACAACCATATTATTTATATTTGCCTTAGTAATATTTTCTAACGCAACTTCTCGCATACTTTCACTGGGATCCATAGCGTATATTTTTTCAAAATTTTCTACTAAAGGAATAATTCGGGCGCAGGTGCCACAACCAATATCCAATAAAGTGGTGTTTGTAAATGACGAGGCTAATTCCGCCAGAATTTTCTGTAAATTCCAAGGACGTTCAGTAGCGTCATGGCCACGAATCGCATCATTGCCATATCCTCTTTTGTAGGGAACAACGATCGACGGGTTGACTAATTGTGGTTTTTTATCTGTCATGGGGGTTTTCTTTAAGTCCTTATGGTTTACTTGTAATAGAGGGGGGCTCTCTCTACGTAGAGAGATAAATAAGTAATTACAATTTGTTGCTTCGTCGCTTTCCCCTCACCCTCGCAAGCTTCGCTTGCATTTCCTTCTCCCACAAGGGGAGAGGGGGGGCCGGTACCCCTGTTCCCCCATCAACAAACTAACAAAGAAAAAGCGCAGGCATAATTATGGCTTACTCTTTCATAATAAAACAAGGCGAGTGTCCGTATTTCGTTCTCTCGTTAGGCCGAACAATAGTGGTTGCTTAACATGATATGTTGCGATAATGGTTGAAATGAGTAACTAACTTAAAGTACAATTGTCTGTGGTCTTATGAAAAGTGCTTATAAATGAAGGGGTATTAAATATGGGCAGGAAACAAAGTAGAGTCAGAACTGGGGATGGGCACAACGGTACAAAAGAAATAACGACGTATAGTATAGACCTTACTATCCCTGAAGCGATACCCCCCAGAAATCATTCGGCTCCCGAACCACAACGCAGGGTAGTGATGCCTGAAAGTATAAATCAGCAACGAGAACAATTTTCCACCTCATCAAATAAACAGCCCAATGACCCTGATATTGATCTTCGAGTAGATCTCCGCAAAGAAGGAACCTTGTGGGGAACAAATTTAGTGAGAGAGGAACATTTTATAATAGGGCACGATGTCCCCTTCACCGCGACACAATTATTGACTCTTCGAGCTGCAGATAGCATAGAATTCCCATCAGAACTTCCAGCCACACGGAGAGCTCCCTTATGCATAATGGGCGATTTTGCAGTCATTTCTGGTAAGCACTCCTATCAAAATATGAGAGGCTATGAGATAAATCTTATTGCTTGTGATCAGGCGGGGATTGACTTTGCTAAAAAAACGGCAGGTAAACAAAATTTAGTATTAGTTAAAAATGGTATCAATCCTACAGAAATTGAAGCGGCTAGTTATCAATCTATAGTAGGAGCACCAAAACCGCGTTATACTTCCAATGCTGATCGAAAGCTCTATTTAAAAGCAGATAATGACAACGACATTGATCTTAACGCTTATAGCCAAACAGTCGCCTACGATTTTATGTTTGCTGCAGATGTTGTTGCTACCGATCCTTCGCTAGCAGTCACTGATGTTTTAAGCTTTACTTTTTCAACTTATCGTCATAATACTTATTATGGTCTATATCAAAAGCAAAAAGAACAAATTGCCAATGCATTATTAGACGGATTATACCGCGGTCTGGTAACTTATTTCCAAAAAGAGCAAGGTAGTGACGCTTACGTCCATCCCAATGCAGGTAAATTTCGTCGGTTTATTTTGCCGGAATTTGAAGGAGTTCCACAAAATCATAAAACGATTACAGCCATTAAAAAACTCTGTGCAGAGCATAATTGCACCTGTTATTTCACTAATGATGCTGTTACCCCACTACGTATTAAAGGAACAAACACGTTTGCTGTAGAAGCCGTTGCGGGATCTCTAAAACATTTAGGTTTTGCTCAGGGATCTAAAACCTTCAACCCGGTGTATCTCTACAACGCACCAACCGAAGTCGTTCTTCCCGTAACTCAACCTCAAAAAAGGTCGCCTGATGATATAAGTATAGAGATTGATATCACTAGGTTTCCAACTAAACAACAACAATATGAAGAACTTCAACAACGTTTTAGCGCTCAGAGCGCCCACCCAGAGAAAATAGCTGTTGCTTTACAAGCATTATTAGATGATCCTCACCACCCATTACGTAAACCACGCTATGTGTGGCCCTTCAAAACAGATGAGGATAATACGCTGCACTTTACTAAGCTTATACGCTATGTAGCGACACTGGCTCCAAATAGTGAGGAAGTCGCTTTAGTTATCGGTGCGTACTTAAAAGATCACCCAACCGCTTTATCTAAACACGATGGCGACAAGAAAATAGAAACTCTTCCCCGTTTTAGACGCGAAGGTGGCACACTTTACCGTGTAGAGGGGAATAGCCAAACGCCTTATTACTATGTAGATGGAAAAAGGGTAAATGGCGTGGAAAGAATGTATCAGGATTTAAATACTATATTTTCACATCGAGCAACGTGTAAACAAGATTACATTAATAATTTTAAAAATTATTTTAATAATAATGATCTCCAGAATGATGCAATTAAAAAAGAACTTTTTAATTTTTATCAGGGATTTATCACCGATAAAAATAATATGCTAAGAGAAGAAAAACCATTTTTTCTTGGCTTTTGCTGGGGCAATGTAGACAGTAATTGGACTCGCAGTAGTATTGAAATTTTAAATTTCATTGATAAGAAGCTTGGAAATGAGAACGGTGGAGCAAACTATGGGCATTATATTAATGCTAAAGGAACTGCTAACATTGGCATTAATAACCCAACAGTTGCTAACTCTACCCAAGTTCCCCAAGAAGAGCTTAGTGATCTGGCACAAGCCAAAGGAGTTTATGTAAACTCCAACAAATATAAGCTTTCTGGTGGCTAAGGCCCCTAACTGAAGGAGTTAAGCTAGTATCGGCTATTAGTTAACTGACCTCACGTTAAAGTAGGAAGATAAGTTGAAATTCTCGTTTGTTTCTTCGTAGTTTCCGCCTCTCCCGCCTGCGGGAGGGGGGATCGGAGATAGGAGCTAAGAATTCGCTTTCTTGATGCTCATTATCCCCCCATCAACAAACTAACAAAGAAATTCACAAAAGGCTCCATAATCATCGCAAGCACACCAGTTGCCAATAATAATATTAAAATAAAAAAGCCATAAGACTCAATCCGATCATAATGATAAGCAACTTTCGGAGGCAATAGGCTGCTTACAACGCGGCTACCATCCAGTGGTGGGAAAGGAATTAAATTTAATACCATCAATACAATATTAATAATGATACCGATTTGGCTCATCGTAAATAATGCAAAAGCAAAGTTTATAGGCTCTGGGTGTAAGCTTAAAGAAATACGAAGCATCAGCGCCCAAAAACAAGCCATAATAAGATTAGCCATTGGTCCAGCAATAGCGACAAGTGCAACATCACGACGCGGGTGTTTTAAGTTTTGCCAGGTGATAGGAACAGGCCTCGCCCAACCAAAAACAAAACCACCGAGCAACAATAAAACCCCTGGAACTAGGATGGTGCCAATTGGATCAATATGTTTAATAGGGTTAAGTGTTAATCGGCCTAACATGCGTGCAGTAGGATCACCTAATTGATTAGCAACCCATCCATGAGCAACTTCATGTACTGTAATTGCAAAAAGAATGGGAATAATACTAATAGCAATTTTTTGTATTAATGTTAATTCAAGCATATTTTTTATTAAATTCCTTTCGTTATGAGCGAATTTGCCCGTTACCAAAAACAAGCCATTTATAGCTTGTTAACGCTGCTAAAGCCATGGGACCGCGCGCATGTAATTTTTGCGTGCTGATGCCAATCTCAGCCCCCATACCAAATTGCCCACCATCGGTAAAAGCGGTAGACGCATTGACATAAACAACTGCTGCATCAACATGCGTTAAAAAATAGGAAATAGTTGCCTCATCTTCTGCAATAATAGCCTCGCTATGCGAAGAAGTATAATGCATAATATGGGTTACTGCCTCCTCTACGCATGTAACGGTTTTAATCGACATTTTATAAGATAAAAACTCTTGTCCAAAACTGTTTGGCGTTGCCTTTTGCAATAATGTATTAGGATAGAAATTCTGTAGTGCTTGATAGCTTGCTTCATCAGCAAAAATTTCCACCTGATTTTTAGACAAAGGTTCTACCAAATACCCTAATTTATCAAGACATTTAGCATGAATGATCAGTGTATCTAATGCATTGCAAACACTCACCCGGCGAGTTTTTGCATTATTAATAATGCGCCGCCCTTTTTCTGCATCACCGCTATTATCAAAATAGGTATGTACAATACCTGCACCCGTTTCAATGACAGGTATTTTAGCATTTTCACGTACAAAATTAATTAAATCTTGACTCCCACGTGGAATACATACATCGATTAATCCAATTGCATTAAGCAGATGGTGTGTCGCCTCACGAGCAAGGGGTAATAAATAAACGCTATTTTCATCAATAATAAATTCATGCAATGTTTGTTTAATAAGTTGCACCAATATCTTATTGCTGTGTTCTGCTTCTTTACCACCTTTTAAAACACAAGCATTTCCTGATTTAAAACATAATGAAAACACATCAATAGTGACGTTTGGCCGGGCTTCATAAATAACGGCTACTACGCCTAACGGCACAGCTATTCTTTTAAGAAGTAATTCATTGGATAATTGTTTTTCTTCCAAAGTTTTATTTAAAGGCGTGGGCAAACCACTTACCATTTCCACATCGTTAGCTATTGCTTGAATACGTTCAGTGGTTAGCAATAAGCGATCATAAAGCGGGCTTTCTTTAGCCATTAAGGTAAGATCTTTAGCATTTTCTTGCAAAATGAGCGTGCAATTGGTGCGTAATTTATTAGCAAGTGTTTGCAGTACAGCTTGTCGTTGTTGATCAGTAAGAAGCGCTAGACCATAACTGGCTGCTTTGACTTTTTTTAGTTGAGAAAGTATTTCTGTAGTCATTTTATAAAATCCTTTTCCCTCGTCATCCGCACGACTGGGAGATCGACTTGTTTTTGGGTGACTTAACCTCTCCCCCTGTGGGAGAGGTCGACCGTGCTTTAGCGTGGGTGGGTGAGGGGGTGATCTTTCTACGTAGTAAGAAGTTATAGGTAAAATACCATTTTTCCTTCGTAGCTTTGCCCCTCACCCTCGCAAGCTGCGCTTGCATTTCCCTCTCCCACAAGAGGAGAGGGGAGGATAACACAGTTGGAAAATACTCAAAAAATATGTAAATAATCATAATGGATAAATTCAGGTTGATCTTTTTTTCCTAAATAACTCTTTAAGCGATTAGTATCATATTTTGCAAGACCCACACCCACTTTTTCGCCATTAGGGCCTAATACCTCTACCAAGTCACCTTTTTTAAAATTACCATCACAATGTTCTATACCTATTGGCAAAATACTAATGACGCGTTCATTTTTTTTCAAAATTTCATACAATCCTGTATTGACAAAAATAGAACCATGCTTATCAGCAGTATAAGCCATCCATCGTTTGATATTGGATTTCTTTTTTGCAGGTAAAATAGTGGTGCCTAATGGTTCACCTGCTACCAGTTTAGTAATTACGGCAGGATCATCATTACTCACAATATGCGTGGTAATTCCAAGAGCAGACATTTTACGAGACATGGCAAGTTTACTCGTCATGCCACCTCGACCGTGAGTACTTTTCGCAGTGGATACTTCAGGCCAACCTTGATTAGGGTTAATTACAGGAATAAGCTGCGCATTCGGATCAGTAGGATGTGTGGTATATACCCCTTTAACATTACTTATAATAATTAATTTATCAGCATTCATTTGTGCTGCGATAAGTCCTGCAAGCTCATCATTATCGGTAAACATCAACTCTTCAACCGATACACTGTCATTTTCATTAATAATAGGAATAATGTTTTTATGCTCAATAATCTCATGTAATAATCGACTGATATTAAGATAATGTTGTCGTGTTTGAAAATCTTGCCGCGTTAATAATAATTGCGAAACAAGAATTTTATGCGGTTTAAATAGTTTTGCATAAAGATGAATCAGTTCATGTTGTCCCAATGAAGCAAGTAGTTGCTTTTCTCCAATTGATTTGCCAAATTCCCGCTTGAATAGTTCTCGTGCTATTTTTCGCCCAGATCCCACCGCGCCAGAGCTAACCAGTACAATTTCATGACCATCGTGATAGAGTTTGACAATTTGCTCGACAAGATTAAGCATAACGGATTCTAGTGGTGTGCCATCATCAGCTAAAATGCTTTGCGTGCCGACTTTAATAACAAGTTTCATGAAGCTAATTCCTTTACTCTAACTAACGCTGCATTTATAGCTTGCTGCATAAGATCGCTGAATGCTGGTTGTAATACGTTTAGCGCTGCTTCAGTTGTTCCGCCTTTACTGGTAACCGCTTTTACTAAACTTTGAAAATGGTGATTTTCATTAGTTAATTGCGCGCTGCCAATAAAAGTTTGCTGAATGAGGTCTCTTGCTACGGTTTCCTCTATTCCTAAATCGATAGTAATTTGTACTAAAATTTCTGCCAATAAAAAGAAATAGGCGGGACCAGAGCCGGAAATAGGAGTTAAGATATCAATTAACTCTTCTCGTGGCAACCAATGCATTTTACCTGATGAATTAAAGGCAAGTGTTATTTGCTCTTTTTCGCGGTCGCTGACTTGCTGATTGGCATAGGTTAAATTAACACTTTGTGCCACTTTTAGGGCAACATTGGGCATAACACGAATAATATGGGTAGCATTTGGTACACCAGCTGCGAGCCTCTTGATGCTAACACCTGTTAATAATGAAACAAGTAGCGCATGCCCAAAAAAACGTGACAGCTCAGGCGCAACATGATCTATTTTTTGCGGTTTGATTGCAAGCACAACCAGATCGGGTTTGAAATCAGCAGATACCTCTTGCAGGCTCGCCACAAAAGTGACGACATTTTCTTTTTTGAAATCGGCCGCCTTTGATAAGCTAGGTTGTACCACTATTATTTTTTGTAGTGCTTCATTATCTAACCAAGCATGCAAAAGGGCAGTACCGATGTTGCCACACCCCACTAATAGTATGTTCATGCTTTAGTTCCTTCGAATTCTGTTCAGGTGTAATTTTTAACCAATATGAGGTACATAGCAAGTGGGATAGCCAGTCGTATGCTATGTTTGCATAAAAATATGGCGCATCGTATGATTGGTGCAACTTCCAACCTTATGCTAATTTTTGTTATTGATACATCAATAAATCTTAAACCAATACCCTGTGAGCTAAAAATGACAGAAACTACCCCAATAATGCAGCCTGAAGATCTTATGGCCTGGTCAACCAATGCAGCACAACTGCTTGAAAAAACTCAAGAAGTTATGAGCCAACTGGTCTTGCGCCACTCCCAAATCGATGTTAGTCCAGCAGCAATGCACAACTTAGCGCATATGGGTGAGATAGCTCAAACCGCTATGAATACCATGATGACTCACCCTGAGAAAATAATTGGATCGCAAATGCAGTTATGGCAAGACTATGCCACGCTATGCCAAAAGACCAGTTTAGCTTTTTTAGGTCAACCGATAGAGCCCGTCATTGAAGCAGAGCCTAGAGATAAGCGATTCAAACACGAAGGTTGGCAGGAAAATCCACTCTTTAGTTTTATTAAACAATATTATTTACTGATGTCCCGTTTTACTAAAGAAATATTATCGCATATTGAAGGTCTTGATGAAAAAACTGAAATGCAGCTAGAGTTTTTAGGCCGACAATTTATTGATGCACTAGCACCAAGCAACTTTATTACTACCAATCCGGAAATATTAGATCTCACTTTTAAAACGAGAGGCGAGAATTTAATTAAAGGCCTTGAAAACATGTTAGAGGATATGAAAGGTAGTGATGGTCCATTTCTTATAAAAATGACGGACTTGGATGCTTTTGAAGTGGGTAAAAATGTTGCTATAACCCCAGGAAAGATTGTATTTCAAAATGAAATGCTACAATTAATCCAATATAATCCAACTACCGAGAAAGTAGCAAAAACCCCGTTATTAGTTGTGCCACCGTGGATTAATAAATATTATATTTTAGATTTGCGCCCCGATAATTCTTTTGTAAAATGGGCGACAGAGCAAGGTTATACCGTCTTTTTAATTTCATGGCGTAATGTTGATGAAAAGCAAGCACATATTCGTTTTGATGATTATATTACACTAGGTACCATTGCTGCCATGGATGCGATTGAAAGCATTACGCATGAGAAAAAGCTGCATACCGTTGGTTTTTGTATTGGTGGCACTTTATTAGCGTGCACCTTAGCGTATTTATCAGCTATCAAACAGCAGCGTGTTGCTAGCGCAACTTATTTTGCTACGTTGATAGATTTTGCTCAACCCGGCGAGCTCGGTGTATTCATTGATGAGACTCAATTAGATCAATATGAAGCGGAAATGCTTGAAAAAGGCTTTTTTGATGGACGCTCGATGGCTTTGGCATTTAATTTATTACGCGATAACGATTTAATATGGTCTTATTTTGTTAATAACTATTTAGCTGGAAGAGAGCCATTTCCATTTGACTTATTATTTTGGAACTCTGATTCAACTAATATTCCTGCAAAAGCGCATGCTTTTTATTTGCGCAGCATGTATTTGCATAATTTATTGGCCAAACCTGCCGGCATAAGTTTAAATGAGGTGCCAATTAATATAGAAGATATTAAAGTACCCGCTTATTTTATTTCCACCATACAAGATCACATTGCTCCCTGGAAATCAACGTATTCAGGCGCTTTATTACATAAGGGTAAAACCCGTTTCGTGCTTGGTGGTTCTGGTCATATTGCTGGTATTGTTAACCCACCCCATGCAGCAAAATATGGATATTGGGTAAATGAAGAGTTAGCTTCAACAGCAGAAGAATGGTTTGCTAACACAAAACAACATGAAGGTTCCTGGTGGCTAGATTGGAAAGTCTGGATCGATGGATTTAAAGATACATTAATTCCTGCACGCGTGCCGCAAAATGCCATTGAGGATGCGCCAGGAAGTTACGTAAAACGACAATTAATAAAAAAGATAAGGGAAAAAGATGAATCCTGAGATTGCTGATGAGGCTGTTGCTACTTTAGTTACCGTGCAAGACTGGTTGCGTTTTGGTTCAACTTTATTTGAAGAGGCCAACTTGTTTTATGGCCATGGAGCAGATAATGCGTGGAGTGAAGCAGCGCAGCTGATTTTGCCGGTATTGCATTTATCGCCGGATTATTTGCCCGATATATTATCCTGCCGTTTATTGCCTGCTGAAAAAAAGCAAATTATTGATTTTTTTCAGCAGCGTGTAACAAAGAAAATTCCTGCTGCTTATATTACTAGCCAAGCCTGGTTCGCTGGATTTCGCTTTTATGTAAACTCTCATGTTCTGGTGCCACGCTCGCCCATAGCAGAATTAATTGAGCAACAATTGTCTCCCTGGTTAGAAGAAATAGATGTTTTTTCTATTGCCGATGTTGGTACAGGTAGTGGTTGCATTGCGTGTGCTTGTGCTCATTATTTTCCAGAGGCACAGGTTGATGCGATTGATATTTCCGATGATGCGCTTGCAGTTGCACAAAAAAATATTTTGCAGCATGGTTTAGCAGAGCGTGTCCATGCGATTAAATCGAATTTATTCGCACAAGTCCCTGTTAATAAAACTTACGATTTAATTGTAAGCAATCCACCCTATGTAGATAAAAAAGCAATGCAGGCATTGCCCGCAGAGTTTCTAGCAGAACCAAACTTAGGTTTGGCTGCAGGTGAGGATGGGCTAGATATAGTAATTCCTTTATTAGAGCAAGCCGCACACCGATTAAACCCCACTGGTATTTTAGTGGTAGAGGTGGGTTTTAGCCAAGCCGCATTAGAAGCCAAATATCCTGATATACCTTTTTTATGGCTGGATTTTCAACGAGGCGGACAAGGTGTTTTTTTATTGACGGCAGCACAATTACGTCAGTTTTTTTAAAAAATACTGACCCACTTCCAACTCTATAGTTCTTTCCTTGCAAAAACAACGTGTACCATATTTTAAAATTTCGCCCAGAGTGGTACATTGGAATTGTATCAAAATTTTTACACGGGTTTAGTAGAAGGAAAGAGAAATAATAAAACCTTTTAATTAAATAGTATTTTAATAAAAGTAGTAAGAGCAGTTTCTTCCTAAACCTTTAATCAGAATTATGTAATTATAAGTTTAGGAGTACGGATTATGAAATCGATCAAAAATGTATTAGCTGTAGGTACAATGCTAGCCTGTTTAAGCATGACAGGTGTAGCATCCGCGGGTTGTTGTGGAGGTGGTAGTATACTTAATCGCGGTTTTGGTGTTCTTCATTGTATTAAGCAGGATATTGGTCATGCTATAAAATGTGCATCAAAGTGTGCGCCAAAATGTGCTTCACATTGCCAATCGCGCTGCCAACCAAAATTTCAGCCAAAATGTCAATCACATTGCAGATAATTAACTTGTTTTGATTACTTGTTAGTAAAGCCCTAGTGTAAAACACTAGGGCTTTTTTTATTATTTCGTAGCTTGCTTCGTGCCTGCAGTTTCCTTTCAAACTCCGCTTGCATATCCTTCTCCACCTGTTTTATGATGCATCCAACTGACCGATTTCTCAGGGGAATATGATGACTAATAAAGCCAATACATTGACTGTGGGTTTAGTGCAACAGCAATGGTATCCTGATCCATCTGAGCATAAAAAACACCTAGAAGAAGGAGTTGCACAAGCAGCTAAACAAGGCGCTCGCTTAATATGTCTACAAGAGCTAACATTAAGCCCTTATTTTTGTTCGCATGCTGATGTAGGACCGCAAGAGTATATTGAAGATGCTAATACAGGCCCAAGCGCGCAATTTGCCGTTGCGATGGCTAAGAAATACCAGGTTTACATCGTTATATCCATAGTGGAGCAGGGTGAGAGCAATAATTGCTATAACACAGCCATTACGGTGGCACCCAATGGATCAATAATTGGCAAAACACGTAAACAACATATCCCTAGTGGTGAGGGCTATAATGAAACCAATTCCTTTACACCAGGTAAACCCTTGTATCCTTTGTATGATATTGATGGGCATAAACTGGCTACGCCAACTTGTTATGATCAATGGTTCCCCGAGTTAGCCCGTGTTTATGGTCAAAAAGGGGCAGAGATTATTGCCTACCCAACAGCAATTGGCGGCGAGCCTACAGAGCCAGGCTTTGATAGCCAGCCGATGTGGCAGGCCATGCAAGTATCGCATGCCATCGCTAATAATTGTTTTGTTATTGCCACGAACCGTATTGGTACAGAAAGTATGGGTAAAGATAGCAATGGTCAAGATAGGGGCTTAACACTGTACGGTAGCAGTTTTATTTGTGCTCCAACCGGCCAAATTTTGGCACAAGCGCACAGGGCTGAGCCAGCTGTACTGGTTGCAACGTTAGATTTTAATTTACGTGATACCTGCCGACGTTTATTTCCTTTTTATCAACAACGTCGACCAGAGGACTATGCTCTTTTAGCACAAGGTCAAAACCCTGAGTTATTACCCAACCTTTATGGGAACCCTAAATAGTGGACAAACAAATTATGAAAAAGTGGAGCGTTGATAAAGCCAATCAAGTTTATAATATTCAACACTGGGGTGAAGGATATTTTGCGATCAATGAAGCAGGTTGTGTAGAAGTTAAGCCAAATACTATTGTAGGTGGCAAAGGGGTGGAATTAAAAGCTATTGTAGAAAAAGTAAAACAAGAAGGTCTACATTTACCATTATTAATTCGTTTCCCTGATATTCTACAAGATCGTGTAAAGCGTTTATACCAAGCTTTTGCAGAAGTGATAAAAGAAAGTGGTTATCAAGCGCGTTATACGCCTGTTTATCCTATTAAAGTGAATCAACAGCGCAAAGTCGTTACCACGATATTCAACACACCAGATGTACCTGTTGGCCTTGAAGCAGGCAGTAAACCGGAGTTAATGGCTATTTTAGGTTTGGTGCAAGAAAAACCCGCAGTAATTATTTGTAATGGTTATAAAGATCGCAGTTATATTCGCGCTGCTTTAATTGCACAGAAAATTGGTCATAATGCTTTTATTATTATTGAAAATTTATCTGAAATTGATGTTGTATTGCGCGAGGCGAGAGAGCTTAGTGTAATTCCAACAATTGGAGTAAGGGTGCGTCTTGCTTATAGCAGTGCAGGTAAGTGGCAAAACAGTAATGGTGAAAAAGCGAAATTTGGTTTAAACGCATCACAAGCATTAG
>Ga0302307_10000030_pt1:137500-185924 | contig 185924 bp, 136 predicted proteins | sample III_Palsa_E3_2_FD_200530 | JGI IMG/M metagenome (GOLD analysis project Ga0302307, IMG submission 200530) | Peat permafrost microbial communities from Stordalen Mire near Abisko, Sweden - III_Palsa_E3_2 | ecosystem: Environmental > Terrestrial > Soil > Palsa > Peat permafrost... | reverse complement strand
CGTTCCTTTTGAATAGGCTCTAATAATATAACGTGCGTTAGTAAAGTCGTTTGCAAAACGCATAAGAGTTTCCATGTAATTATTATCTATATAAAGAATCATAATCTATCGAGCATATAATATGCAAAACAATACACTCACTTTATTGATCCCTGGCCTTCTAACAGAACGCTTTCATGAGCTTAGAGCAACATTATCATTACCTAATTTATCCTATTTATTATCGCGTGCTGATAAACAACCTTTTGCAAATGGCTCAAACGATTTTTGTGGTGCTATGCTGGAGTACCAGTTGTCCGCTGCTATTGGTCTTAACAAACCTTTCCCATATGCTGCTTTAGCTGCTTTGGGCGATGGCTTAGCGCGTAGCAATGAATATTGGTTATATGCATCCCCGGTACATTTTACGGCGGGGATGCACGATATTAGCGTGGCCAAACCTCATCAATTACATTTACATCGTGAAGAGGTTGATGATATTGTCAATGAGCTTAATGCTTTTTTGGCAACAGATGGTTTGCGCTTGCACGCATCACAGCTGCATCATTGGTATTTGAAGATTGAGCGTGAAGCTCCCTCTGAGTATCCTCCTTTTTGGTCTCTAGTGGGGTCATCATTAAGTAAAGAAATGATTGCGGGCGAATCATCAGGTTATTGGCAGCGTTTAGCTGTAGAATTACAGTTATTGTTATCCCAATCTGTAGTGAATAAACGACGTGGGGCGGCCAATCAGCTTCCCATTAGCAGTTTGTGGTTTTGGGGTGGTGGCATGCTACCACAAATCGCTTCTTTTGATTATGATGCTGTGATTGCTCAGAATCCTTTAGCTGAAGGGGTAGCCATTTTGGCAGAAATGCCTTATATCGAATTGCCTGCCAGAGGTTTTGATAAATTGCAAGAACTGCCGGTTGGAAATTATTTAGCGGTCATTGACACGTTACAATTGCCTTGGTTTGATGAAGATATTGAGAAATGGTTATGGCACGTAAAACAATTAGAAACACAATGGTTTTCACCCATTATACGTGCGCTTAAACAAGGTTCGTTGCATAAAGTAATTTTACAATTGGGGAATGAGCAATGTTTTATTATTTCCAAATCGCAATTACGACGTTGGTGGAGACGGATTAAATCTTTGGATAAGTTTTAGTTATAAAAAGTTATAGTGGGAATTAAGTTATGAGAAAATTAAATGTCCAGTTGGTAGTAGTAACACTTATTAGCCTATTTGCCATCACAGGCTGTGGCGATAGCTCAAAAAATCAACAGAATTTAGCAGGTATGGCAATACCCGTTATTGTTACTACGGTGAAACAACAAGATGTGCCAAATAAAGTGCGTGCTTTTGGTAATCTATACGCACCCAACAATACTGCAATTGCCAGTGAAATTGCAGGCAATATTGCTGCAATTGAATTTAAAGAGGGCGATTTAGTTAAATCGGGTACCGAATTGATACGCATTGATTATCGTACCCAAGCAGCCAAACTCGAACAAGCACAGGCTGATGCTGAGCTTGGTAGTATTGAATTGGAGCGCGCCAAAAATTTATTTCAAAAAGGGGCGCAATCGCGTCAAGAATATGATAAAGCCATTGCAACGTCTAAAGCGCGTGATGCAGAAGTAGCTATTGCAAAGGCGGAGCTAGATAAAACGATGATTACCGCACCTTTTGCTGGTCGTCTTGGTGCACGTACTATTTCACTAGGTAATTATGTTTCTCCTGGTACAATTCTAGTGACAATAGTTGATAAACAAAATTTAAAAATACGTTATAACGTACCAGAAAATTTTTTATCAACACTAAAGTTAGATCAACCGGTTATATTACAAGTTGATGCATTTCCTAATGAAACATTTACAGGAGCGGTGGATTTTATTTCACCTACAGTGGATGAAAAAAGTCACACTATTTTAGTGGAAGCACAAATCCCTAATCAAAACGAACGCTTATCCCCAGGTCTTTCAGCTGTTGCCATGCAAACTTTAGGCATTACAGCGAATGCGTTAATTGTACCGGAAGAAACCCTGGTTGCTTCCATTGAAGGACAAAATATTTATCGTTTATATACGGATGAGGAAACCAAACAATTACGGGTGCAAAAAGTGTTGGTTGAAATAGGCTCACGTTATGATGGTTTGGCACAAATCACCAGTGGTTTAAACGCAGGTGATCAAATTGTACTACAAGGTCAACAAAAATTACGCGATGGCGCCACCGTGCAAATTTTTGATCCAGCAAAAGCAAAAGAAAAGTTAGAAGGGAAAGGTTAATTCATGAAGTTATCAGATTTTTGTATTTCTCGCCCTATTTTTACCTTGGTGATTAATATTTTATTATTGGTTGTGGGATTTGTTGGCTATCAACGATTAGAAGTGCGCGATTTACCTAAAATAAATAGCCCAACAGTAAGTATTACCACTACGTATACAGGTGCGGATGCTTATTTAATTGAGTCACAAATTACTAATCGTCTTGAAGAGGCCTTAGCCGGTTTGGAAGGTCTTGATAGTATGACATCATCTACACGTGATGATATGAGTAGTATCACGATTAAATTTAAATCAGGATACGATGTTAATGTCGGTATGAATGATATACGCGATAAAATTGGTACGGTAACCAGTTTATTACCGACAGAGGCTGATGCACCGATATTAGAAAAAGCAGATAGTAGCGGCACGGCAACGATGTATGTGAGTTTCATCGATACACAACGCTCGCCCATGGCATTAACGGATTATGTGAAAAATTATATTCAACCAGATATTCAACAAGTAGAGGGCGTTGGTACAGCAGAAATTTACGGCGCGCGTGAATACTCAATGCGTATTTGGCCTGATCCGATACGAATGGCAGTACGTGGTGTGACGGTGACAGATATTTCTAATATATTACAAAGCCAAAACGTTAATATCGCCGGTGGTCAAATTAAAAGTAATACCCGTAATTATACCGTATTACCAAAAACTAAATTAGAAGATGTACAAGCATTTAAAGATTTAATATTACGTGATGATAACGGCGCATTAGTGCGACTTAGCGATGTTGCTGATGTTGAGGTGGCTGCGTTAGATGATACCGTGTTAGTACGCTCTGATGGCAAACCTGCAGTAGTTCTTGGTGTGATCCCACAATCCTCTGCAAACCCGGTAACGATGTCGAATGAAATTCAACAGTTTCTACATTCTTTAGATCGCATCTTACCGCAAGGGATGAGTTATAAAATTAATTACGATAAAGCGGTATTTATTGAAGCATCGATTCAAGGTGTTTACGATACATTGATTGAGGCTATTATTTTAGTGGTTTTAGTCGTATTTGGATTTTTAGGATCGGCGCGATCGACGTTGGTACCTTTAGTCACCATTCCCCTTTGTTTAATAGCTATTTTCGCTTTTTTATATGCGATGGGTTACAGCATCAATAATATGACCTTATTGGCTTTAGTACTTGCTATTGGTTTGGTTGTGGATGATGCCATCGTCATGTTAGAAAATGTGCATCGTCATATGGAAGAGGGGATGAGCCCACTACAAGCTGCATTTAAAGGAAGTCGTGAAATTGGTTTTGCGATTGTTGCAATGACAATTACTTTGGCGGCCGTTTATGCACCCATTGGATTTACCTCGGGTTTAACAGGTGATGTATTTAGAGAATTTGCTTTTACCTTAGCCGGAGCGGTAATTATTTCTGGTTTTGTGGCGTTAACATTATCTCCCATGATGTGCGCGCGTATTTTAAAGGCCGGGCATAGTAATTCTTATACCCGCTGGTTAGATAAAACCATGGATAATTTGAAAAATCATTATATGTCATTTTTAAAGAAAATCTTGCAAATCCGTTTGCTGATGGTTTTTGGTATTAGCATCGTCGCATTATTGGGCGTTTGGTTATTTTCTAGTTTAAAATCTGAGTTGGCACCTACTGAAGATACAGGCACTATTATTGGTTTTATTTTAGGGCCAAGTTCCGCCAATTTAAATTATATGGATAATCAAATTAAAGTCATGGAGCGTATTTTTAGCAGTTTGCCAGAATCACGCGCTTATGTTGCTATCGGTGGTAGCCCAGTATCTAGCCAAGGGATTGCTTTTTTAGCGTTATCTGATTGGGATGAGCGCACCCGCAGTCAACAAGACATTATTAAAGAGATAGCGCCTTCCATGCTAGGTAATCCTGGTGCTTATTTAATCCCACAAAGTATTCCGCCTTTACCGACAGAAGGTAATTCTCCATTGCAATTTGTCGTGCAAATTATGGGGACTTACGATGAGCTGCGTGCTTTGATGACGTTAATTGAGAGTGATATATCAGAAAAGAACAAAGGGATAACCGATGTTCAGGTCGATTTAAAAATGGATGCGCCGCAATTGGATTTATTTATTAATCGGGAGCTAGCAGCCAATCTCGGCGTTGAGCTTTCTGAGATAAATAATGCCATCGGAATTTTATTTGCAGGTCGTCATATTACTGATTTTGATGCAGGCGGTAATAGTTATGATGTAAAAGTTCAATTACCTGTTGATCAACGAAAAAACGCTGAGCAGATTAATCAAGTTTATGTACGCAGTAATTCAGGTGAAGTCATTCCTTTAAGTAATTTAGTTACGATCTTACCTCTTGTTGGTACAGAAAGCTTAAGTCACTATGACAGATTGCGATCAGCTACGCTAACTGCCAATTTAGCACCGGGTTATACGCAAGGTGAAGCCGTTGCTTACATGGAAGATTTGGGAAATCGCTTGTTAGGTGATAGCGCAAAATATACCTGGACAGGGCAGACCAAGGATTTTATTGAATCTAGTGGCGCTATGGTTGGCACTACTATTTTAGCGTTATTATTTATCTATTTAGTGCTTAGCGCTCAGTTTGAGAGTTTCCGTGATCCACTGATTATTATGTTAACGGTTCCTTTTTCAATTGTTGGCGCTGCATTGTTTTTAAAAATTACGGGTGGAACCAATAATCTTTATACCCAAATTGGTTTTGTTACATTAATTGGACTGATTACCAAACACGGTATTTTAATTACTGAATTTGCTAATCAATTGCGTACCCAAGGTATGGAGTTGCGAGAAGCCGTTATTTATTCCGCAGGTACAAGGTTACGCCCTATATTAATGACAACGGGTGCAATGGTATTAGGCGCAATTCCTTTAGCATTAGCGAGTGGCGCAGGTGCTTATGCAAGACAACAACTGGGTTGGGTTATTGTGGGTGGAATGTCTTTTGGTACCTTATTTTCCTTATTAGTGGTACCGATTGCTTATACTTATTTGGCAAGCAAAAGAGCAGATCGAATAATAGAGATTCCGGTAGAATAAAGGGTTTGATATGGAAATTATGCGAGGCTGGCATAACCTGCCTACAAATTCTTACCACGGATCAGTGGTAACACTGGGTAATTTTGATGGGGTACATCTTGGGCATCAAAAGTTATTGGTAGAATTAAAAAAAGCAGCACAACAATTACAATTACCAAGTACGGTTGTTTTATTTGAGCCACATCCCAAGACGTTTTTTGATCCTACTCATGCTCCTATCACCATCACACCACTAGCTGAAAAATTGCGTTTACTCTCGCAATGGGGTGTGGATCGCGTGGTGTGCCTTGCTTTTAATAAAGAGCTCTCGCAATTATCTGCACAAGATTTTGTCAGCGATTTTTTAGTCAGGGACCTAAAAGCAAAAAAAATACTTATTGGTGATGATTTTCGTTTTGGCCACCGGCGTACTGGAGATATTCACCTGTTGCAAGAATTAGGTAGCCAATACGATTTTTTAGTGGAAACACTTCCTACTTATTTTATAGGTGAAGAGCGTGTAAGTAGCTCTCGTATACGATCACACTTAGTTGATGGGGACTGCGAGGCAGCCGCGCAATTGCTAGGTGGTTTTTATCACCTAGCAGGAATTGTCCGCCACGGCGATAAGCGGGGTAGAACCTTAGGATACCCTACTGCCAATATAGCAGTACATGCCTCACAACTAGCCATACCTTATGGGATTTATGTGGTAAAAGTAGCTGGCATTGATTCAACAAAAGAGCTGCAAGGTGTGGCCAGTCTTGGCGTTCGTCCTACGCTTAAAAGTGCACCTGTGCTATGGTTAGAGGTGCATTTATTTGATTTTAACGCGTCATTATATGATAAAAAATTAACAGTCTATTTTTTACATCGGTTACGTGATGAGCTGGCTTTTAACAGTATCGCTGATATGGTAACGCAAATGCATCAAGATGAAGCTGACGCAAGGAAATATTTTAAATGAAGTATCTTATTCAAATAATAGGAATCCTTTTTATTCTCGGTAGCGTTCAAACTTCTCAAGCCCTTTCCTTGTCCCCTGAATTTGCTGTAGAACAAGAAATAATCGCAAACGAAGAAAAATCTGTTCATCAAGAGCTGCAAAGGCAGGATAAACCACCAACAGAAAGCAACAAAGACGCTAATCAAGAAGATATCGAAGTTGTCCCCCTACAACATATTCAAACTACGCTACTAAAAGGCATTCATGCGGTTGCCTATGAGGCACAACAACTAGTGCGAGCTATTAGTGATTTACATAGGCTCCAAGATTGGCTGCATCGACAAGTCACTGATCCACAAGCGCAAGCATTTTGGCAGGAATTTATTCTCGTTCTGCTAACTAGTTTTGCTGCTGCTTTATTGATGCGCACGGTATTGGTTTATAGCAATAAATGGTTTTTTAATTGGTTATTAATGAATCACCAGCAAAAGCATTGGCAGATAATAAGAAATAAATTGGTATTTGCCGTTATGAGCCTATTGCCCACCATAGGTTTCGCTGTAATCAGTTATGTGGTTTTGGGATTATATTCGCCGCAATATGGCATTGAAAAAATGGCGTTGCTTTGTTTAAATGCTGTGATACTTATGTCGTTTATTCATTGGTTAGTGGAGGTATTTTTTAATACCAAAATAATAACCTGGCGTTGGTTTACCCTCAGCGACACGGTTGCTCTTATTTGGCGGCATATAGTGATACGGTTTTTCCGCCTTGGTATCTATGGCTTTTTTATTATTCAAATCATCTATTTACTGGGCGCGCCTCGTTTTGTGAGGGAGTTGTTATTATTCATGCTCGTCGTGGCTTTAGTCATTATGGTTTTACGGCTTGTTCATATATATCAAAAAGACGTTTCTCAGTTTTTAAAAAATTTGCATGTTGTGTGTGAGCAGCGTGGCGTATCATTTTTATTATCCTGGTTAAGTTATTCTTGGCATTGGCTGGTGACACTTTACGTGTTATTAGCATTTATTACGTGGCTCGCTTTTCGAAGCGATGGCGTTAATTTTATGTTAACGGCTAGCATAGGGTCTTTGCTGGTTATTGGTGGTTGTTGGATTGTACAACAACATATCGGAGGGTATATCAGTCGACGTTTAAGTAGCTTGCAGCAGTTTCCCCAGCGGCATCCTATATTGAGTGCGCAATGGGCTCGTTATGGACAAATGCTCAAAATAACTGTCAATGTGATTTTCTATTCCATCGTTATTTTATTGTTATTGCAAGCATGGCATATCGATTTATTGGCATGGCTTGTTTATGGCCAAGGGCGGGCTGCATCGAGCAAAACGATTACCATTGCGATCATTGTGGGCATTAGTTTATTTGTGTGGATTTCCTTAAGTGCTCTTATTACTGCTTATATGACGCAACAAGCACAGGCTGCCCATCGGCAATTAAGCCCGCAATTAAAAACATTGTTAACCGTCGGTCACAATGCATTGCTTATTACCATAATTATTATTGCTGGGTTATTTATTTTAAGTGTATTGAACTTTAATATTGGGCCCTTATTAGCTAGTGCGGGTGTGGTTGGTTTAGCGATTGCTTTTGGGGCGAAACAATTAGTCCAGGATATGATTACTGGGTTATTTATTTTAGCGGGTAATACCATCGCGGTTGATGATGTTGTAACTGCCGGCGGTGTTACAGGAAAAGTAGAAGCAATTTCCATTCGCTCCTTGAGATTGCGCGAATCTACTGGGGATGTGCATACCATACCATTTAGTACGGTAGGTATGGTAACCAATAAAAGCAGAAATTATGGTATTTGTTGGTTAGAAGTTACCGTAGATTATGCGCAATCTATTGATAATGTGATCGCATTAATGAAGCAAGCAGGGCAGGTTTTATGGGAAGATACCGGCTTTAAACACAATTTGCTAGAACCCATTCAGGTACTGGGTATTGATAAATTGGCAGATAATGGTATGCTCATCAAAGCCATTATAAAGACGAGGCCGGCCGTGCAGGATGAGGTTAGGCGTGAGTATTATTTACGCTTAAAACAGCTATTCGACACGACAGGTATTATGATTGCATACCCGCAGCGGGTGGTACATAACGCACAATCTTAAATTTAATTTTTAAAAAAAGTTGCGCATTCTATGTAATTATCTATTATAATCATAATGCCTGAAAGGACCGAGTTGTAACCTGTATGGTATTGACTTTAAATTTAAAACAGGTATTCTAATAGAGTTCCAAATTTGTGGGCTTATTTTTAAGGAGATTGATAATGCAAGTAAGAAATTTAGCTAAGTCATTGGTTATTGGTGCAGCTCTTTTGGGCAGTTCATCAGTGTTAGCTTTAGGTTTAGATGGCGTTTACGTTCTTGGTGGCGTTGGTTACACAGGAATTGAAGATGCTAAATTTGCTAGCAGCAACAATTTAAATGGTGGTAGCGCTTTCGGTAACCCATCAAACTTAGAAGCTGATGGCGATTTATCTTGGCGCGCTGGTATTGGTATGTGGGTATGGGATAACTTTGGTGTAGAGTTCAACTACCAAGGTCTACGTAACTTCACAAACACCAAGCATTCAACAGTTCCTGACAATGCTGTGACTGAAGATCTTGGCATTAATGGTGATGCTGTTTATGAAAAATTGCATGTTAGCAACGTTTCTTTCTTTGACATCAGTGGTATTGGCCGTTGCTTCTTCACAGAAGATGAAAAATTCTGGGGCTTTGCACGTGCTGGTGTGGCATACGCAACAATCAAACGTAAAGTTGAATTTGTTGATGAAAGCAACCCTGCAGTTGGTTATGCAAAAGATAACGAAGGCGGCATGGGTGCAACAGCTGGTCTAGGCGTTCAATATGATATCATCCCTGCAGTTGGTGTCCGTTTAGAAGGTAGCACCATTCAAGCTCTTAATAACAACAATAGCTATGGCGTTACAGCTAACGTAGTTGTTAACTTAAGCAACTTGTAAGATTGCATAATGTCTCGTTAGACATTCATGTGTAAAAAAACCCGGGTTTATCCCGGGTTTTTTTATTTATGCGACAATAACTGATATACTCCATATCTTGTTTACTGTTTACAACACGGCCATGTGATTGAATATGCAAGATTATAAAAAAACCCTAAACTTACCGACTACTGTTTTCCCCATGAAAGCAGATCTAGCCAATCGTGAACCTAAGTTACTGCAACACTGGCAAGAGATACGCTTATATGAGCAGATCCGCCAAATGCACCAAAATAACCCTTTATTTATTTTGCATGATGGGCCTCCCTATGCCAACGGCGATATCCATTTAGGACATGCCGTCAATAAGATTTTAAAAGACATTGTGGTCAAGTCAAAAAGCTTGAGCGGATTTGATGCGCCTTTTATACCTGGCTGGGATTGCCATGGATTGCCGATTGAATTAAATGTAGAAAAAAAAGTAGGTCGACCTGGTGGTAAGATATCAGTGGCGGAGTTTCGTCAAGCTTGTCGTGACTATGCTAAAAAACAAATTGACGGTCAACGCAATAGTTTCATCCGTCTAGGCATCATAGGCGATTGGTCTCATCCTTACACCACGATGGATTTTAGTAGCGAAGCAGATATTATTCGTTGCCTTGCTCGCATTATGACTAATAATCATGTTATCCAAGGGTATAAACCGGTTCATTGGTGTACCCAGTGCGCATCTGCATTAGCAGAGGCGGAAGTTGAGTACGCTGATAAACAATCATCTTCTATTGATGTGGCTTTTACGGCATTGGATACCAAGAGCATCCTATCTGCTTTTGCAATACAAACACTCAACCCATCCGTAAAAATTGATGTGGTTATTTGGACAACGACTCCCTGGACATTACCTGCCAACCAAGCCGTTGCTCTTAATCCTGAATTATCGTATGCATTAGTTGACTGTGGTGAGCAATCAACACATCGGTATGTAATTATTGCCGAAGACTTATTGACGACTGTTATGACACGTTGGCAAGTTGCTGATTATCAGGTACTTGGTACCTGCAAAGGTTCTGCATTAGAAGGGCAAATGGTACAACACCCGTTTTATGAGCGTCATGTTCCTATCGTATTGGGTGAGCATGTCACGCTAGACGCTGGCACAGGCTGTGTACATACTGCCCCTGGCCATGGTGTCGACGATTATATTATTGGCTTGCACTATGGGTTATCAACAGAGCATCCCGTTGATGCGCGTGGTTTCTTTGTAGTTGACACACCCTACTTAGCAGGCGAATCGGTTTTTACAGCAAATGAACCCATTATTAGCTTATTAAAAAATAAAAACGCATTATTATATGCCACGACGTTAACTCACAGTTACCCGCATTGTTGGCGACATAAAACACCGATTATTTTCCGTGCTACCCCACAATGGTTTATTAGCATGGATAAAGAAGGGTTACGAGATCAAGCGCTTGCTTGCGTGGAGGATGTGGAATTTATTCCTGATTGGGGTAAAGCACGAATTGAAGGGATGATAAAAAACAGCCCTGATTGGTGTATTTCAAGACAACGTTCCTGGTGTACACCTATTCCGGTATTTTTAAATAAATATACTAGTCAACCCCATCCTGACACCATTGATTTAATGCATCGTGTTGCAGATTATGTAGAGCAAGGTGGTATTGAAGCTTGGCATCAATTAGATCCACGAGAATTACTTGGCGATGATGCTGAAAATTATGATAAATCAACAGATGGTCTTGATGTATGGTTTGATGCAGGTAGTTCTCACCACTTTGTATTAAACGCTAGACCCGAATTACAATTTCCTGCCGATTTATATTTGGAAGGCTCCGATCAGCACCGTGGTTGGTTTTTATCTTCACTTAAAACCAGTGTTGCCTTAAATGGTTGTGCGCCGTATCGTCAAATTCTAACTCATGGTTTTACCGTTGATGATAAAGGCTATAAAATGTCTAAATCATTGGGTAACGTAGTATCTCCTCATGAGATTACGAATGAGTTAGGTGCTGATGTACTGCGTTTATGGGTTGCAGCGACAGATTATCGCGCGGAATTAACCTACTCTCCAGAGATTATTAAACGTATTTCTGAGGCGTATCGTCGGATCCGTAATACCGTGCGATTTTTACTAGCCAATTTACATGATTTTGATCCGGCAACAGATAGTGTGGCAGGGGATGATTTGGTCGCATTAGATGCGTGGTTATGTGATGTAACGCAACAAGCACAAGCAGAAATTATTGCAGCGTATGATACTTATCAATTCCATTTAATTTATCAAAAATTACACAATTTTTGCACGGTAGAATTAGGTGGTTTTTATTTAGATATAATCAAAGATCGTCAATACACTGTAGCAAAAACAGCACTAGCAAGACGTTCTGCGCAAACAGCAATGTATCATGTATTACAAGCCATGGTGCGTTGGTTAGCGCCTATTTTGAGTTTTACGAGTGATGAGATTTGGCAGCATATTCCAGGAGAGCATGCTCAACCTTCAGTATTTTTAACCAAGTGGTATGAAGCATGGCCAAAGATAACTAAACAACAACCTATTGATTGGCAAACATTAATTGCGGTAAGAATAGCTGTAAATAAAGAATTGGAAGCCACACGTACGGCAGGATTAATTGGTGCCGGCTTGCAAGCAGTTGTTAATTTATATGCTGATGAAAATCTACAAAGCATATTATTACCTTTGGGTGATGAATTGCGTTTTGTGCTAATTACTTCTGGTGCTAATGTACTACCAAATGCTAAGCGTACAGCCAAAGCCGTAGATACAACTGTTGAAGGATTATCTATTGAAGTATTAGCAAGTACTGATAAAAAATGTGTGCGGTGTTGGCAATATGTTGCAGATATTGGTGAAGATCCTGACCACCCAGAGTTATGCCAACGTTGTATTACCAACGTGACAGGACAAGGAGAAGTGCGAGCCTATGCGTAATTTATTCATTCAAAATAAAAAAACAGCGTTAGTATGGCTTTGGTTATCCGCGATAGTTTTTTTATTAGACCAGTTGAGTAAGTATTATATTAGCTATCATTTTCAGTTACATGAAGTTAAAACGATAGCACCTTTTTTTAATTTAACGCTGGCCTATAATACCGGCGCCGCTTTTAGCTTTTTAAGCGATGCAGGCGGTTGGCAACGCTGGGCATTTGTAGCAATTTCTATTGTCATTAGTGTGTTGCTGGTTATTTGGTTAGGGCGCACACCACGAGAGCACAAGACGATTGCTATTTCTTTTGCATTAATTTTAGGTGGCGCGTTAGGTAATTTAATTGATCGCTTAATGCTGGGTCACGTAGTCGATTTCCTTGATTTTTATATAAATAATTGGCATTGGCCTGCTTTTAATATTGCAGATTCTGCTATTGTCATTGGTGCTATTTTGTTAATTGTGCATACATTGTTTGCTAAAGAGTAATAATAAAAAACACCTCTCTCCTTGTGGGAGAGGTCGACTGCGCTTTAGCGCAGGCGCGTGAGGAGAAAAGCTACGAAGAAAGAGTTGTGGGTCAAATACAATTTTTTCTTCGCAGCCTTTCCCCTCACCCTCGCAAGCTTCGCTTGCCTTTCCCTCTCCCGCAAGGGGAGAGGGAAAGGGTTATGAGCGTTACGTATTTTCAGGAGGAAACAACATGGATCTAAAACTGCAAGATAAAACAGCATTAGTCACAGGTTCTACAGCAGGGATTGGTTTTGCCATCGCAACGTTGCTTGCGCAAGAAGGTGTGACGGTCATTATTAATGGTCGTACTCAACAACGTGTTTTTGAAGCCATCAATAAAATTAAAGCCGTTTGCCCAACTGCAACTTTATTACCCATTGCAGCCGATTTAACTACGGTTGAGGGAACAGAAAAATTAATTGCTGAGTTTCCTACTGTCGATATATTGGTTAATAATCTTGGTATATATCAAGTAAAAGCCTTTAATGATATTACTGATGAAGAATGGTTACATTTATTCAACGCCAATGTCATGAGCGGTGTGCGTTTAAGTCGACATTATTTACCGCAGATGTGTAAGCAAAACTGGGGCAGAATTATTTTTATCTCCAGTGAATCTGCTGTACAAATTCCTATGGAAATGATCCATTACGGCATGACTAAAACAGCCCAATTAGCCATCGCGCGTGGTTTAGCTGAGATGACCGCAGGTACCAATGTCACAGTGAATAGCGTATTACCAGGCCCCACCTTAACTGAAGGGGTGAATTATTATATCGAGCACATATCAAAAGAACGTAACATCGGTTTAGAAACGATTGAAAAAGAATTTTTCAATACGTTGCGGCCGACCTCCATACTCAAACGTTTTGCCACACCAGAAGAAGTTGCTTCTTTGGCGGTTTTTCTATGCAGTCCATTATCTGCTGGAACTAATGGCGCCGCATTACGTGTCGATGGTGGAACAGTGAAGAGTATTATTTGATCTAACTACTTGGTAAATTTCTTCGTGTTCCCACATGAAAGCCCACTCTGTCATAGTGAGCATCATGCACAGGGACAAAGTGTTTAAATATCAGTAAACAAAGTGCCCCATTTCGCTAGGCGATCTTTAATGGGGTACTATATTGTTATTGCCACCAATTACAAGCTCCTCATCGCCTTTTTTATGTTTAACTTTTTCAGCTAATAACATATACATGGCTGGTACCACAAAGAGCGTAAATAACGTACCGATAGAAATACCCGTCGTAATCACTAAACCGATATTAAAGCGACTCACGGCACCTGCGCCTGTAGCGAGTAATAAAGGAATAACGCCCAATACCATTGCAGCTGTTGTCATTAAAATAGGACGTAGACGAATGGCGGCGGCCATTTCAACAGCCTCACGAATATTTTTACCCTCACGTTGTAAATCATTAGCAAACTGTACAATTAAGATACCGTGTTTACTAATTAATCCTATCAGCGTGACTAACCCTACTTCAGTGTAAATATTCAAACTACTTCCACCAATGCCAAGACTTACGAAAATCATGGCGCCACAAATCGACATCGGTACACTGATAAGTACAATTAACGGATCGCGGAAACTTTCAAATTGTGCTGCTAAAGAAAGGAAAATAATAACCATCGCTAGCATGAAGGTAACTACAAGAGCAGAGCCTTCCTGTATGTACTGACGTGATTGCCCGCCGTAATCAATCGTATATCCTTGAGGTAATATCTCTTCTGCTTCTACTTTTAGGTTATCTAACGCTTCCCCTAAAGAAATTCCAGGGAATGGTACAGCAGAAATAGTTGCTGAGTTTAATTGTTGAAAATGATTCAGCGATTGCGGTACAACCTTAGTCTCTAAGGAGGCGACAGTTGATACAAGAACAGAGGCTCCACTTGCGGTTGTAATATAATAATCCAGTATTTGATCGGCATTTAACCGTTCGTTACGCAAGGTTTGCGGAATAACCTTATAAGAACGCCCACCCATATTAAAATAATTAACGTAACCACCACCTACTGACCAGCTTAATGCAGCACCAACATCTTGCATGGTTAATCCCATGTCAGCAATTTTGTCCCGGTTCAGTTTAAGTGTAGTTTGTGGTTTATCGACTTTTAGATCATTATCAATATAGATAAAGAGACCACTTTGCTGTGCTTTTTCCATTAATTGTTGAGATACATCATACAAGCGATCAAAAGAATCTGTAGTTGTAATAACAAATTGCACCGGCAAACCACTACCACCACCAGGTAAAGAGGAGGGTTGGAATGCGGCTATTTTGCCACCCGCAATAGTTGATAATTGTTGCTGGACTTGTGGTTGTAATTCATTAGTAGTACGTTTTCGTTCATCCCAGGGAATAAATACCATACCAGCTATACCAGAATTTAACCCAGTAAGACCATCCAGTTGAAACACATGCTCTGTCTCAGGGTATTGTTTAAAAACATCAAAAATTTGTTTTGAATAAAGTTTAGTTTGTCCTAAAGAGGCATTCGATGCCGTGGTGATCTGCGTAATGATAATACCCTGATCTTCTTGGGGAGCAAGTTCACTTTTTGCATTGCTGTAAAGAAAATAAATACTGATAAAAATAATTACGGAAAAAGCGACTGTAACCGACAAATAATTTAAACTATGATGTAATGATCTTTCATAACCACCACGTATTTTATCAAATTGTTTATCGATAAACTCAACCAAACGACTTTTGTCGCCATCATGAGCAGACTTTAAAAATTTTGCACACATCATCGGGGATAAGGTCAAGGCAATAATCGCTGAAATAGCCACTGCGCCCGCTAGAGTAAAAGCGAATTCGGTAAATAATGCCCCAGTAAGACCACCCATAAAACCAATCGGTAAATAGACAGCGATCAATACCACTGAAATAGCAATAATGGGCCCTGCCAACTCACGCGCACCTTGAATAGCTGCGTCAAAAGGTTTCATACCATCTTCTATATGACGATGAACATTTTCTACTACAATAATGGCATCATCGACCACCAAACCAATCGCCAGTACTAATGCTAATAATGTTAATAGGTTAATGGAATAACCCAGCATTAACATGATAAGAAAAGCACCAATTAATGATAGAGGAATAGCGATCACTGGAATTAATACGGAGCGGAATGTTCCCAAGAAAATAAAAATAACGATAGTCACAATAATTAATGCTTCTGTTAAAGAGCTTTCTACTTCATGAATAGAGCTATTAACAAATTCGGTAGCATCATAAACAATATTACCATTTAATCCTTCTGGAAGTTGCTCTTGAATAGGAGGTAAGGCGAGTCGAACATTATCTATCACGGTTAATAAGTTAGCACTAGGCGCCACTTTAATACCAATATAAACAGCGTCTTGGTTGTCAAAACTCACTGAGCTATCGTAATTATCGGCGCCTAACGTTACATTGGCGACATCAGATAAACGTACAATCGAGCCATTATTTGATTTAACGATTAAATGTCGAAATTCTTCTAATGTGGTTAAATCCGTATCAGCCGTCAGGTTTACAGTTATCATATCACCGTCAGTGCGACCAACAGCTGAAATAAAATCATTTGCTGCTAATGCATTGGAAACAGCTTCACCATCTACCCCTAAAGCTGCCATGCGAGAAGGATCTAACCACGCGCGTAAGGCAAATTGTTTTTCACCTAAAATTTCCGCTTGTTGTACGCCATCAATAGCTTGTAATTTGGGTTGCACAACACGTATTAAATAATCGGTGATTTGATTACTTGCTAATACCGTACTGTAAAAACCGATATACATGGAGTCGATACTTTCACCGATAGAAATACTCAGCACAGGCTGTTGTGTTCCGGGCGGTAATTGGTTTAAAACAGCATTAATTTTACTGGTAATTTCAGTCAGCGCTTTATTGGGATCGTAATTGAGTCGCAAATTAGCAGTGATAGTACTTAAACCTTGAAGACTAGTAGAAGTCATATAATCGATACCATTGGCTTGTGCAATGGAGTTTTCCAATGGGGTAGTAATAAACCCTGCAATAACCGTTGGATCAGCGCCGGTATAGACAGTGGAAATCGTAATAACAGCATTTTCTGTATAAGGATATTGCATCACAGGTAAAGAAAATACGGCTCGCAAACCCAATACTAAAATGAACAAACTGACTACAGTTGCTAGTACAGGACGACGAATAAATAAATCAGTAAAATGCATTTTGCTATCCTCGTTTTATTCGTCTACTGGGTTAGGCGCTGGGTTATTGCTGGGTTGTACGCTATTATTGATAGCGACACGACTTCCTTTTTTTAACTTCAACTGACCAGCAGTTACCACTTCTTCACCTTGTTTTAGACCATCAATAATAGCAACTTGATCACCGCGCGTTTTGCCTGTTTTAATAAAACGTTCAGTTGCTGTTAATATTTCATTACCGGCCTCATCTTTTTCACCGCGCTGCACGAGATAAATACTCTCACCATAAGGATTGTATGTCACCACTGTTTGCGGAAGGGTAATAAATTTTTCGGGTACATTACTGGTTGTTACTGTTACATCAGCAAACATACCAGGTATCAATTTATGCTCAGAGTTGGCAATAGTTGCTTCAACTTGAACATTACGCGTGGAGGAGTCAGCTACAGGATCAATGGCAGTAATTTTGCCAGTAAATTGTTGATTTGGGAAAGCATTTAATGTGATGCTAACAGACTGACCTGGTTGTAATTGCACTACATTTTGTTGTGGCACATAAAAGTCCACATAAATAGGATCTAATGATTGTAAAGTGGCAATTTTATCGCCAGGGTTTAAATATTGACCGGGATTAATTGCTGAAATACCAATTTGGCCTGAAAAAGGCGCTTTGATAATTTTTTTAGCGACAACAGCGGCTTGTTGATTAACTAAAGCATCTTGATTTTTTAAATTAGCCGTATCGGTATCTAAAGATGATTTACTTACCGTTTGTACAGCATATTGCGCTCTTGTTCTCTCGTAAGTGACTTTAGCAAGCGCTGCAGTTGCTTCTAATGCTTCCAATTGCGCTATATCGGTATCTGCATTGAGATTGACTAATAGTTCACCTTCTTTTACCTCAGTACCTGGAATAAAGTGAATAGTACGTACTAAACCTGCGACTTCAGTTGTTACGTTAACACCGCGCACGGCACGCATAGAGCCGGTTGCTTTTAATATCGGTTGCCAATCTTCATAATTAGCAATAGTAGTAGATACCGTAAGGGTTGGGTTACCCATACCAGCAAGATATTTTTTCATCATAAAACTTTTAAAGGCTTGGTATCCAAAAATGCACCCAAAGAGTACGCCCATACTGATTAGCATGATAACCATGCGTTTTGACATTTCTTATCTCCCAAGATGTAATGAGTTCGTCAACCAATTAGCTACGTATTGTAACATTAATTGAGTGAATAAGTTGAAGGTTAATTCGGTGTAAAAGCTACTCGTTTTGGTTTATAACGAAATAGTTGTTGTTTCACAAAACTGGAAAGTTTTGAGATCCATGAGCGGATTTCATAAATAGGGGTACCAAATTCTTTGACATATAACTCTTGCATAGTTCCAAACGCTGCCTCTAAATCATTTAGGGATGTTTTCTCATCGATGCCAAAATAAGGGTAATGATCTAAATAGTATCCAAAGATGAGTTCACAATCGCGTCGATACTTTTTAGTATCCAAGATATGCATATGCCAAAACTCATCGATTTCCTCAGAGGGTGGTAGCGCGTGCGTTTGGCCGTACTTTTTTTGCAGGTAAAGAAAATTGCGGTACATATCGCAAATGTCAGCCGCCTCATGAGGATCCCACCCATATTGTCGCTCTAACTTATTGATAATTTGGCTAAAATCTATAGCATCAATATAAGTTTTTGCTTCTTTTAAGGGTAATGAAGAGTTTTCTTTCATGCCACTTACTCCATGTCAAAGATATTCCATTTGCAAAAAGTCCCAAACAAGGGTTTAGCGTAGCAAAGTGAAAGAGGATAAACAAGAACCCTTTCACAGTAGACAATTCCCTCAAGCTAGTGCACAATCAACCCTCTGTATGTATGACATAGAGGTGAAGTGTGCCTTCATTATTGGTATTGCACGGCCCGAACTTACAAGCTTTAGGTCAGCGCGAACCCGAGCTTTATGGTCATTTAAGTTTGCCGGCTCTTAATCAGCGGTTGGAAATTATCGCTGAGCAAATGGGCACGCGACTACGTGCTTACCAGAGCAACATTGAAGGTGAATTAATCAATGCCATTTATGCAGCTAAAGATGATGGTATCGATTATATCGTGATGAATCCAGCGGCATATGGTCATACCAGTATTGCTTTACGAGATGCTTTGCTGGCGGTGCAAATTCCGTTTATCGAGGTTCATCTATCAAATACTTATGCGCGTGAGACATTTCGTCATCGCTCTTACCTTGCAGATATCGCCCAAGGAGTTATTATTGGTTTGGGGGTGCAAAGTTACGAGTTAGCGGTGCAGGTGGCTTGCCAACGATTAAAAATTATTGAGTAGAGAGCAACATGGATATACGCAAAATAAAAGAATTGATTAGACTCTTAGAAAAATCGAGTCTTGCTGAGATTGAAATTCATGAAGGGGGAGATTTTGTTCGCATTAGTCGACAAATGACTTCCGCTCATAATACCCCAATGGTGGTAGCACATCCAGCTGGACATACCCCCCAATTTGCCGTAGATGCTCATTCTCACGCAGCATCAGCCATGAAATCTGCTGAACCTGCGGTAGTAATGAAAGAAGAAAATCATATTACTTCGCCTATGGTGGGAACATTTTATCGTGCACCTAGCCCCGAGGCAAAAGCATTCGTGGAAGTGGGACAACAAGTCAATGTAGGTGATGTTGTTTGTATTATCGAAGCAATGAAAATGTTTAATCAAATTCAAGCCGACAAATCAGGAGTAGTAAGCGCTATTCTTGTTGAAGGTGGTCAGCCAGTTGAATATGGCCAACCATTGTTTGTCATTAGCTAAACAATTTAAGAGTTGAGTATGTTAGAAAAAGTATTAATCGCCAATCGTGGTGAAATTGCCTTACGCGTTTTGCGGGCTTGTAAGGAACTGGGTATAAAAACCGTTGCCGTACATTCCACTGCAGATAGTGATTTGATGCATGTTAAATTGGCTGATGAATCCGTTTGCATCGGCCCACCGCCTTCACGCGAAAGTTATTTAAATATTCCTGCCATTATTTGCGCAGCTGAAATCACCGATACTATTGGTATTCATCCTGGTTATGGTTTTTTATCTGAAAACGCTGATTTTGCTGAACGCGTTGAAAGCAGTGGTTTTACCTTTATAGGTCCTACCCCGCAAAGCATTCGTCTTATGGGTGATAAAATTTCAGCGATTGAAGCTATGAAGCGCGCTGGTGTGCCTTGTGTGCCAGGTTCTGATGGTCCTATTAGTGATGATTTATCAACGAATAAACGTCTTGCTAAAGAAATTGGCTATCCCATTATTTTAAAAGCGGCCGGTGGCGGCGGTGGCCGTGGTATGAGCGTTGTGCGCAATGAACAAGAATTGGCGGATGCAATTATTTTAACCAGCAATGAAGCAAAAGCGGCGTTTGGTAATGGCACGTTATACATGGAAAAATTTTTAGAAAATCCTCGCCATATTGAATTCCAACTCTTAGCAGATACCCATGGTAATGTGGTGCATTTAGGCGAGCGCGATTGCTCCATGCAACGTCGCCATCAAAAAGTGGTTGAAGAATCCCCAGCACCAGGTATTACAGCCCAACAACGCGATAAAATTGGGATGCGTTGTGCTCAAGCTTGCCAAGAAATTGGTTATCGTGGTGTTGGTACTTTTGAATTTTTGTATCAAGATAGTGAATTTTATTTCATCGAAATGAATACCCGTATTCAAGTAGAACATCCTATTACCGAAATGGTCACGGGTATTGATTTAGTAAAAGAGCAGTTACTTGTTGCCGCCGGAGAAAAATTGCGAATTCGACAAGAAGATGTTGTGATGCGTGGCCATGCTATCGAATGTCGATTAAATGCGGAAGATCCTTTTACGTTTATTCCAAGTGCTGGCGTAGTCAATTGGTTCCATGCTCCTGGTGGTCCTGGGGTACGTGTGGATTCACACCTTTATAATAGTTATCGAGTTCCCCATTACTATGATTCTTTAGTCGGTAAATTGATAACTTATGGTGAAGATCGTCACACAGCAATTGCACGCATGAAAAATGCACTGGATGAAATTTTAATTGATGGCATTACCACCAATGTTTTATTGCATGACAAAATTATGAATGATCCAGGGTTTGTGCAAGGTGGGATGAATATTCATTATTTAGAAAAACTATTGGCACTTTGAGGTATAAAATGCCTTGGTGGCAGCTAGTAATAAAAACAAAACCAACGTTTAGTGAGCAATTGTCCGATCATTTGATCGAGCAAGGTGCCGTGGCCGTTACATTTCGTGATGCAGCCAGTCAGCCATTATATGAGCTCACATTAGGCGAACAATTGTTATGGAACAACACAGAAGTTATCGGGTTATTTGATATAGAAAGTGATAGCAAGCCAGTCTTGGCTTCGTTGCAGCTCATATCAGAGCATATAATTGGTGAACCTCATATCGAACAGGTGCCTGATAAAGATTGGAATAGGGTATGGATGGATCAATTTCATCCGATATCATTTGCGGATAAATTATGGATCTGTCCCAGTTGGTTACCAATACCGGATCCGACTGCAATCAACGTGATTTTAGATCCTGGTATGGCCTTTGGTACAGGCACACATCCCACAACTGCATTGATGTTAGAGTGGTTATCTCAACAAGCGTTGACAGGGAAGCAGCTAATAGATTATGGTTGTGGTTCGGGTATATTAGCTATTGCTGCAGCGAAGTTAGGCGCAAAAGTTATTGCAGTAGATAATGACCCTAATGCGTTAGTAGTGACTCGAGAGAACGCTAATAATAATCAGTTGTCACCACTACAATTAATAACGTATTTACCGCAAGATTTACCGCTAATGAAGGTTGATATTCTGTTGGCAAATATTTTGGCAGAGCCGCTAATGATGTTAGCTGCTCACTTTGCAGACTGTATAAAAGTGGGTGGTACCGTAGTACTATCAGGTATATTACCTGAGCAAATAAATAGTATAAGTGAGCAGTATAAATCCTGGTTTACTTTATCACCAGCAGTGATTAAAGATAATTGGGTACGCCTTGAAGGCGTACGGTGCGATACCTGTCATTAATAAAGTGACTACAATAGGGTACAGCCGTGTAACGTAGCTGGCGCTGGAAATGGATATTCCAGGGTCATGTGGTATCCAGAATAGATTCTGGGTTTGACTTTTGAAACAGCAATTAAGTTTTGGAAATAAGGATTTGCACGATGACGATACTTGATATAAATTCTGCACGAGTAATTAATGATAATATGGTTTCATCTGTTGTTGAAGATACAACAACAGTGCCTAATTTACGCGCATGCGTTGAGCTGGCTATAGAGAATTATTTTATGCAATTAGAAGACACACAACCTACTGATTTGTATACTATGGTCACTTCCGAAGTAGAAGAACCTTTATTACGCACGGTAATGAAAATTGCTAATAATAATCAATGCCGAGCAGCGCAATGGTTAGGTGTTAGCCGTGGTACATTACGAAAAAAATTGGAGCAGTATAGTTTACTATGAGAATTAAACGCGCTTTGTTAAGTGTTTCTGATAAAACAGGTATTGTAGAATTAGCACAGTTTTTAATTGATAAAGAAGTCACTCTATTATCGACAGGCGGTACTGCCAAATTATTAAAAGAAAATGGCATTCCTGTCACTGAGGTTGCTGATTACACCGGTTTCCCTGAAATGATGGATGGACGTGTTAAAACATTACATCCCAAAATTCATGGTGGTTTATTAGGAAGACGACAACAAGATAGCGCGGTGATGCAACAGCATAATATCGAGCCAATTGATTTATTAGTTGTTAATTTATATCCCTTTGCTAAAACCATTGCTCAACCTGATTGCACACTAGAACAAGCAGTAGAGCAAATTGATATTGGCGGTCCTGCGATGATTCGTAGCGCTGCTAAAAACCATACTGATGTAATAGTAATGGTTGATCCTGATGATTATCAGGCATTTATTCAAGAATATGCGGCTCATTTAGATTGTCTTTTATCAATGTGCCAAGCCTATGCTGCAAAAGCGTTTGCTCATACGGCTTTATATGACGCAACTATTGCTAATTATTTACAACAAAAAATAAATACTTCAGTGACATTGCCTACTCTTTATATTACGGTCAATCAAAAATTACATGATTTACGCTATGGTGAAAATCCGCATCAACGGGCGGCATTATATCGTGAAATGGATACAACTTATCCTTGTTTAGTTAATGCTAAACAACATCAAGGTAAGGAATTATCTTTTAATAATTTAGTGGATGCTGATACGGCATGGACTTGTGTACAACAATTTACAAATACCACGTGTGTTATTGTAAAACATGCCAATCCTTGTGGGGTTGCAAGTGCTGACACATTAGAGGAAAGTTATCAGCGCGCTTACGCGACGGATCCAACATCAGCTTTTGGTGGCATTATTGCATTTAATCAACCAGTTGATGAAAAAACCGCCAAAAAAATTGTTAATCAACAATTTTTAGAATTAATTATTGCACCTGCTTTTTCACATGAGGCTTTAGTTGTTTTAGCCAATAAGCCTGCTGTGCGCGTGTTAAGTTTAGGCCATCGTGATGAAAATGCATTACCTGGCTTTTCGCTTAAACAAATTACCGGTGGTTTATTATTACAAGACGATGATAATTGGTTTAATGACAAAAATGATTGGCAATGTGTTAGCGAACGTCAACCGACTGCTACGGAATTAAAAGATTTGCAATTTGCTTGGATAGTTGCAAAATACGTAAAATCCAATGCGTTAGTTTATGCTAGAAATGAACAAACTATCGGTATTGGCGCAGGTCAACCAAGCCGTGTTAGCAGTGCTCATCTTGGCATTCACAAAGCTACTGAAGCTGGTTTAGCTATTGCTGGCAGCGTATTAGCTTCTGATGCTTTTTTCCCTTTTCGTGATGGTGTCGATGCTGCAGCAGCAGCTGGCGTCACCGCCATAGTCCACCCTGGTGGCTCTATTCGTGACGCGGAAGTTATTTCTGCTGCCAATGAACAGGGTATCGCCATGTTGTTTACCAACGTTAGGCATTTTAGACATTAATTAGTAGTATATATTTCTCCGTAACTTGAGATTATTGTTATTTTTGCGTATTTAATGGTTTTAGCTTTAGACGATAGCTTGAAGGCCTTTTTCTGCTACTAATTTATTGTGAGGGTATTCTTATTTCATTTTTAATGAGGGATGGCTTCCAGCAATATTTTCATGCTCAATGTCTTTACTAATAACGTCATGCATAGTTTCAACATCTATCAAATGTTCAAAACCAGCAAGATTAATTACTTTTTCCATTAAATCTTTTGTTTTTTGCTCTTGAATAAACTTTAAATTATTGGTAAGCAGCTCAGCCTTATAAACTCCCTGAGGTAAAGCCGTTGGCAGATATCGTGCAATCCCGGCTTCAAATACGATGAAAAGGTCGTTATGGAATCCTATTCGCTGCATGTCTGTTAGCATAAAGGGAGTAGCAGATTTCTTGTTCGTCTTTTCTTGTTCAAATTTCTTCTCCCACATTTCATATAACAGCTTTATGGCGGCATCTTTCGCTGGCGTTGGTAAACCACTATTAACAAAATGAAAGGGTAGATTAGAAATTGACTGTCTCGGCGAATCGATTAATTCTGCTTTAACTGTTTCGGTGTAAAAAAATTTTCTTTCTGGAGAATCAACGAATTTTTTTAGCCCAGGGTATTGATCCATCATATAACCAAGAATGATATTTGTATCAACAAAATAATACTCTCTTGGTTTCAAAGCTTTTGCTACTGACGATGAGAAACGGACTGCTTGTCTAATTATCATTTTATTACCATCAGTTAGTTTAATTCCCATTTGTAAGTATATCCCAGCTAGGTTTTTTTCGCAATTTTTCCCGCTTAAAATTACTGTTTCTAGGAAAACGTAAGGAACTATCATTAACTGGCAGGGCTGTAATAATAAAGAAATAGTTAAGCTAAGCTTATAAGAGTGAGCCAATGCTATTAAAGAACATTTTTCAGCATAGAGAATTTTGGGGTAGGCATAACTTATTTTCTACCCATCAGTTTCGTCTCAGTTTTCACGAGGATAAATTCCAGCGGGATCCATCGGATACTCCACCTAGTAAAGAGAGTAGGTATTTTGCCATATACCCCTTGTTTTTATCCATTTTATTATATATTATAGTTAATATGAAATTTAATATTGAGTTTAATATGGCAAACCTTTCCCTCAGTTTACCCGATCTCCTTGCCAAAGCCAGCCAGGAAGCAGCTCGTAGGCTTGGGATATCAAGAACGCAATTTATTCGTGATGCTATTGCTCATGAGCTAGAAAATCTTCAGGCTGAAATGGAAATTGAAGCAATGGTTTCAAGTATTAAGGCCATGAAAAATTCGAAAGAATATCTTGAAGAATCGGAGTCTATTACTGAGCATTTGAATGCTGAATTACCTGAGGAGAAGGATTGGTGGACTCAGAAGTGATCTTAACTCGTGGTGGAATTTATCTCGCAAAATTAGATCCATCAAAGATTAACGAAGTGGACAAAATACGCCCTGTTATTATTTTAAATGCACAGGCAATTCTTGATGTGGTGCCACCTGTTATTTTTGTATGCCCATTAAGTAGTCAATCGCAAGTAGCATTTCAGCATCTCCATGTATCTCTTCCAGAAAGAGACAATTTAGCAGTAAAAAGTTATGCGCTTATCGAGCATTGTCGTTCAATTTCTATTAAACGATTACATTTCCCGAGAATAGCGCAGCTGACAAATGTTGAATTATCGCTTATCCTACATCGATTACAAAAATTGGTTGGAATCTAACAGTAAATAATTACCGGTGGTGAAAAATGAAAGTCCTAATTATTGGCAATGGTGGTCGCGAACATGCTTTAGCCTGGAAAGTGGCACAATCACCATTAGTTACAGAAATTTTTGTTGCGCCTGGGAATGCAGGTACAGCGCTTGAAACTAAAGTGACGAATATTGCGATTAATCCAACGGATGTGGAGGCTTTATTATCATTCGCTAAAAAAACAGCGATTGATTTAACCATTGTTGGGCCAGAGGCGCCATTAGTATTAGGAATTGTAGATACATTTAATCAGGCCAATTTACTTTGCTTTGGTCCTAATCAATATTGTGCGCAATTAGAGGGATCAAAAACATTTGCTAAAGATTTTCTTCATCGTCATAAAATCCCAACGGCAGCTTATGCAACATTTACTGATGTGAAAGCGGCTGAAGAATATATTCATCAGCAAGGCGCACCTCTAGTGATTAAAGCTGATGGGTTAGCTGCTGGTAAAGGTGTTGTGATAGCGCACGATACAGCAACAGCTATTGCTGCTGTTCGTGATATGTTGGTTGACGCACGATTTGGTCAAGCTGGTGCGCGTGTGGTGATCGAACAATTTTTAGAAGGACAAGAAGTTAGTTTTATTGTGATGGTAGATGGTAAAAGTATTTTGCCTTTTGCAACGTCACAAGATCATAAAGCGCGTTTTGATAGTGATACAGGGCCAAACACCGGTGGAATGGGTGCTTATTCCCCTGCGCCTTTAGTTGATTTATCACTACATAATAAAATCATGCAAACGGTAATTAAACCCACCGTGGAGGCTATGGCTGCAGAAGGGCATCCGTATTGTGGATTTTTATACGCTGGTTTAATGATCGATAAAAATAATGATCCTCAGGTTTTGGAATTTAATTGTCGATTGGGTGATCCTGAAACACAACCATTATTAATGCGCTTACAAACTGATTTAGTAACATTATGCCAAGCTGCGTGTAAAGGCCAATTGGCGGCTTGCGATATTCAATGGGACACACGATTTGCTTTAGGTGTTGTGATGGTTGCGGAAGGTTATCCTAATGATTATCGTTCAGGTGATACGATTACTGGATTGCCCACCATAGCGGATAAAGACTGCAAAATATTCCATGCAGGAACAAAAAACGATGGTAATGAGATTAAAACTGCTGGTGGACGAGTGCTTTGTGTTACGGCATTAGGCGATACGGTAAAAGTAGCTCAGGAAAAAGCTTATCAGACAGTGAAAACCATTTCCTGGCCAGGTGCCGGGTATCGAACTGACATTGGCTACAGGGCTTTATAATGAAGTGTTTTTGCCGCAGTGCGAGATGGAGCTTCCATTATAATTCTGCTACTCTAATCTACATTCTGACATTTAGTAAAAAGAGGATTCGCAAAGGATGAATGCAAAAGTCGCTTTAGTGACAGGTGGTACTGGTGGAATTGGTACGGCTATATGTCAGTATTTAACACGTGAAGGTTATAGAGTAGCGGCAGGTTATAACAAGGATGGCGATCATGATTCGGCAAAATCGTGGCAGACACAACGGCAGGCGCAAGGTTATGACATTGCATTGGCTTATGGTGATGTTGCTAATTTTGACAGTGCTGGAATAATGGTTGCGACTGTAGAAGAAGTGTTAGGACCCATCGATATATTAGTTAATAATGCCGGTATTACTCAAGATACCACGTTACGTAAAATGGATGAGAAGCAGTGGTTAAAGGTAATCAACTCTAACCTCAATAGTGTTTTCAACGTAACGCGCCAAGTTATTAATAGTATGATAGAAAGACAATACGGTCGTATTATTAATATTTCTTCGATCAATGGTCAGAAAGGTCAGTTTGGTCAAACCAATTATGCAGCATCTAAAGCAGGGATTCATGGTTTCACCATGTCATTAGCGCAAGAAGTAGCTCGTAAAGGAATTACCGTGAATACGATTTCACCGGGATATATTAATACAGAGATGATGCGCGCAATTCCTGATGATGTATTACAAGGTATTGTGGCACAAGTACCCGTTGGTCGTTTAGGATCACCGGATGAAATTGCACGTGTCGTGGCATTTTTAGCAGCCCCTGAAAGTGGATTTATAACAGGTAGTGATATTGCCATTAATGGCGGTCAATACATGGCCTAAGGCTTGACAGAAAGAGGTTAACGCATGAGTGAGATACGTCTAATAAAAAAATATCCTAATCGTCGATTGTATGACACGGCAATTAGTAGTTATATTACTTTGGATGATATAAAAGAATTAGTGTTAAATTGCATCGAATTTAAGGTCATAGACGCACGTTCACAAGAAGATTTAACCCATATCACGTTATTACAAATAATTAGTGAACAAGAAGAATCGGGTCGTCCTATTTTCACTAATCAATTATTACAAGATTTAATTCGTTATTATGGTAATTCTATGCAAGGTGTGATGGGTAGTTTCTTGGAGCAAGGTTTAAAAATGTTTACCGAGCAACAGCAAACTATGACAGAAAAGATGGGTAACCTGTTCCCAGCAAGCCCGTTGAATCTTATCAATGATATGACCCAACGTAACTTGGCCATTTGGCAATCCTTACAGCAAAGCTTTCTAAGCGTTATGACAGGTAGTGCTCCAACCACTAATCCACCCAAGGAAGAAATGCCTCCTGAAGAGCCAAAACCACGTAGCTCAGGAAGAAAAAAGTAATTATATTTCAATGGGTTAAGAATTTGTGACAAATACTTGACAAACATATACGTAAGGCCTAGTATTATAGACATGGTGCTGCACTGCACAATCACTGTTAGGAGAACACAAAATGTCTTATGATAACGTTTATTCAAACCTAGTTGATTTTAATAAGTCTTTATTTACACCTCTTATTAAATCAGCTAATTTGTTCAACCAATTTGGTGAACGTTTAGCTCGCCAACAATTAGGTTTAGCGAATGAAATTTTAGGTACGCATTTTGAAAGCTATTTAAAAGAAGCTGAACAAACAAAAGAAATTAAAGATGTAGTAGCTCTCAATACGAAAGTTGCTCGTCAAAGCACAGCTAAATGTTTAGACTACGCTCAACAAACCGTTGATTTACTTATGGATTTCTCCGGAAAAGTAAGCAAGTTAGTAGAAGAAAACTTAGCTCATTGCGCTGAACAACAACAAAGCCTCGCTCAAAAAGTCGCTTCTGTTGCAAAAACAACTACCGCTAAATAAGTTAGTTTTAGTTACAAAAAAAGCCGATGAAAATCGGCTTTTTTTTTATTTTTTCTGATGCCTGCTCCAAATTAACCAGCATATGAATAATTAAAATTGAATTAGTTTAAAACGTTTTTTTCTTGCTAAAAGAAACCCCACGCCCTTGTAAAGTACTTTTTATTTGTGTTAATACAAGAGTATTTCCAACTGGGGAATTAGTTTTCATTAATTGTTCATAGCATAATACCATCAAGCTTGGGACTGTTTTTACAGGTTTTAAATCGAATTGCTCGGAAGTAAAAGTTTCCTCGGGGTTTAATATTTGAGCTCGTTTTTTTCTGTGATGACTGAGTGCTTTGTGGTTACTAACCGCTTCATTAAAGACGTCGGGGTGACAAGGATATGAGCGAATCAAGTAGCCTTTTGTTTGTAACAAGGTAGCCACATTACAGAGATCGCCATAAGTCTTTATATATTTAAAGCCTTTAGCATTCTCAAGGTAATTCATTAATGCTTGAGTATGGTTATCCTGATTTCCAACCCGTTGATAGGGGTCTTCGTATTCTTTAATCCACTCGTCAAAATGATATGCTGCCAGCTCTAATTTAATCTCATTTGGCAATACAGGTTGATTTTCCAAGTGGTGAGGATCTGTGAAGCAAAGTATCTTATCAACCTCCAAAGCAAACTGCCATAAAGTACAAGGCGGTGTCGAAACTGAATAATCTTTGGCTAGTAATATGGCAAGCTCACAAAATTCTTCATAAGTAGTTATATATTCAAAGCAGTCACCCCTGAAAAATTCCATGAGTGCTTCATTATGATCGTTGCTCAATTTCTCATTAGTGGGGGAGTATTTTTTCATCCATTTATCAAATGCTATAGCTGCTTTATCTAAGTTAGGCATAATAGGCCTCTATTATGGTTGTTAATAAACTAACTCATCATATGCTATAATTTATCCGAGATCCAGAGGAAAAATTGTATAGGTGAGCCTGCTTCCTTTTTCAAGCAAAGCTTGCGAGGGTGAGGGGAAAGTTACGAAGAAAAAATATTGTTTAACTTTTGGGGGAAAGGCTATTTGTACCAGCTGGTAAAACTCTCAACTGGCTCACGTTCGGTGTGATATTGGTTAATCACAGCGTTATTATCCCCATAACCAACTGCCATACCGCAAATTAAATGATAATTCGCACTAATGTTAAGATGTTCTCTTACGACCCTAGGATATTCAGCCATAGCGGCTTGAGGGCAAGTAGCAAGGCCAACATCGATGGCAGCTAGCATAACATTTTGGATAAACATTCCCATATCCAACCAAGAGCCTTTTTCCATACGTGCTTCAATAAAAAAGAATAAACCCATTGGTGCGCCAAAAAAATGGTAATTATTGTTCCAAGCTTCTAGACGTTTTTCCATTTCATCTTTACGAATTTGTAATGCTCCATACAAGGCCAGCCCACAGGCTTTGCGTCGCGCGCTGTAGGGCTCTATCCATTCAGTAGGATAATACTGGTAATCAGGATTAGGTTTTTGATCAGCAGCGCGTAGTGCCAAAATCGCATCAGAGATAGCTTGTTTGCTTTTTCCAGTAACGACTGCGACTTTCCACGGTTGGGTATTAACGCCAGAAGGGGCGAAGCGAGCAGCTTCTAGAATTTGGTTGATTAATTCAGGCGGTACGGGCTTATCGAGAAAAGCTCGTACGCAATGTCTGGATTTGATGACCTCGATAGCGTCCACTTAATCACTCATGTGTTTTTCGCGAATTTCATCTAACGTTTTGCAATCAATACATAAAGTAGCTGTTGGTCTTGCTTCTAAACGGCGGATGCCAATTTCTATGCCGCATACTTCGCAATAACCATATTCTTCTTCTTCCAATTGATTCAATGCAAAATCAATTTTTTCGATGAGTTTGCGTTCTCTATCACGGGCACGTAGTTCTAAGCTGAACTCTTCTTCCTGAGTTGCTCTGTCATTAGGATCAGCATAATTGGCCGCATCCTCTTGCATTAAATGTACGGTTTTATCGACACCTTCCATTAACTGAACTTTCCACTGTTCAAGAATTTTTTTGAAATGTTCACGTTGAGTGTTAGTCATATAGCCTTCGCCTTTTTTCAATTTATAAGGCTCAAAACCAGTAACACCTAACGAATTGGTGGTGCTAGTGGTGGTGGTTTCAGTGACTTTTTTTGCTTTTCCTGGCATGGCTACTCTTTCTCCTGGCGACGATAAAAAACGCCTGTTATTTTATATACTATAACGGCAGTGAGATCAATAACTTTAGTGGCTCCTATCTTAGAATTTCATCAGGCCACAAAAAACTACCCAAACAATCCCTGATAACCACTAATAATAGCATGTGCTGCTGGGAACGCATCAGTATTAATAGGTAGAGTGTAAATCAACTCATTCTCCAAAAGAGAATGATCGCTATTTAACTGGTTATTCAATACCTCTATTGTTGCATCCGATACATTACCCATTGTTTCAGCGCGTTGCAATAAATAGTGCTGCAACTTTTCTTTGCTGGCGTTGCAATCAATGATACCAAATTGTGCCTGCAATTTAGTAGCCAAATTAAAAAATAATTGCCGGTGCTTATGTTGCAAAAATGTTGCATCAACAATAACGGGATAATCATTATTAATGATCAGCTGACTTAAATCTAATAAGTGTTGATAAACCGCATCCGTTGTTTCTGGCTGGTATAACGCTTGTCGGGTTAAGTGGGGAAATAATCGCTTGCGCTCAACATCAGCACGAATATAAATACCGCCAATATGTTCAGCAATGATTTGTGCAATAGTCGATTTCCCAGAACCAGAAACACCATGCATAATAAGTAATTGTTTTTTTCGCGGTGTGTTAAATGATTTTGCTAATTGTGCATAATTACGATGTAGTTGATATAAGAAAGCTGTTTTTTGTTGATCTGCTTCATAGTTTGTTTCATACAAATGAATTTTAGCGCGAACAAGAGCGCGGTAATTCATATAATAACGCAACACATCCAATCCTTGATAGTCACCAGTAACACTAAGATATTGATTTAAAAATCGGGTGGCAAAAGCAGGGCGTTGATGATAGCACAAATCGATCAGCATAAAAGCCGTATCGGCCATTACATCCACCCAACGCCATAACTCATTAAATTCAATTCGGTCAAAAATAACTGGGTTGTTATTAATCAATACAATATTGCGTAAATGCAAATCACCATGACAAGAACGAATATAACCATTTGCTTTGCGCGCAACAAATGTATTGGTTAATCGCGCATGCTCTTTTGTAGCAATGGTTTCTAATTCTTTTAATAGCGTAATATCCTCTGGTTTTGTTAAAAAAGGATAGGCTTCAGAAAAGTTTTTTTCTACGCGATACCAAATATTTTCTGGTGTGCCATGCACACTATCTGCTGGTGCTACTGGTGTGCGTTGATGGAAGCTAGCAACATCGGAAGCTAAGCTATCAATCATTTTTACCGTCAGTTCATCGCGTTTAATAACTTCAGAGAGCAAATCACTTTGTTTAAATTCACGCATTTTTAACGCGTAATCGATAATAGGGCCTTCACCATTAATTTTTATCGAACCATCGGGTGCTTGGTTAATAGTAACCAAAGATAAATAAATTTGGTCATTAAGCTCATGGTTGAGCGCTAATTCAGTTAAGCAGTAGTGGTGGCGTAATTCTAAGGTTGAAAAATCAGCGAAATAAAAAGAAACAGGTTTTTTAACTTTATAGGCGTATTCACCCGTTAAAAAAACCCATGACAAATGAGTTTCTATCATCTCCACAGGCTTAGTGGCATCAGGATAGGCACCAGGCTTTTTTAATCCATTAACTAAAACAGTGCTGCTCACGGTAACCTCTTGATCGTCTTGTAGCTTTGATAAAGCAGCTACAAAGGCTTTTAAATGAATACCTCAAGTAAGTTTTCTATTGTGCCTAGGCTGGCTACTAATATCAACTTTTTCATGTCCCAACCCGTAATCGCCTAAGGTTGCTAAGAGTAGTTGGTACACTTAGTTTAAAAAAACCGCGATGCTCAGCCAAGACGGGATAATTACTTAGTGAATCAATAAGAGCGTTTTTTTCATTTGGACCTAACTTCGGCAATGCCTCTCTTACTGCTCTATCCGCAGCATTACGAATAGCACCCAGTGCTAGGTATAAATTATTAGGGTAAGAAATTCCTTGCCAGATTCCCCATTGATTTCGATTTAGAATAGGGTTGCTCTTGGCCTCATCGAATAATGTTTGTAATTCCTTAAGTTTGATTTCAATAGTCTGCTCGAATGGGGCAACTCCACTATTTCCCACAGCAGAACTTTGAGCTGAGGGAGTATTAATACTCATAGCCTTAGTAGCAAATTGTATTCTCAAAGTTTCTTTCGTAGTTCCTAAACATTGTTGCTGTATAGTAGAGTTTGCTGTAGTAAAAGCTTGGTTTATTAAACTTATAGGTACAGAATAAAAGAAAAGCGCATTGGGAGTTCTTTTTTGAAGATGGGTGGTAATACATTTTAAATCAGTTTCTGCTGAATAAATAGGAATGGCACTAAATGCTAAAAAACTACTAAGATCATCAATGATAGATTGAGAACTCCTATTATCTTTTATCATACTAGGATAATGGATTTCGGTTTTGGTCTTATTTAAAAAAATTCTGAGTTCGCCATGTGCTGCCATAATTGATGGCGGTGTTACGCCAGGTTGTAGTAATAGGTTTGGTGGAGCATTTAATAACAATGTAAATACATCTCCAATTGTTTGCCTATTTGCGTGATGGGTGACTTTTAAAAATTCGCTTACAAACTGAAGCAGAGGTTTTGAGTTGTCAGTGCACAACACTCGTAGTGCAGGATGTCCCTGTAATTTGTTGGATAAGAGGCGATAAGTGTGTTGATAATAGGCATCGAACGCATTAGTGCCTCCTCTAGTTTTTAGTAATGTTTCAATGACAGATAAAATCTCTGCAATTGTTGCAATAAGTTCCTCATGATTTGGACCCTGTTGGCAATCTAAAATTACCCCCATATCTAAAGGAGGTAGTGATGTTGCATGGGGTGGTGGATTATAATAATAACTTAACGCATCAAAATCTTGTTTATACATGATAGTAAATTGTTCATTAGGACTTAGCTCAATTTCTGCTGGTTGTATTGTTGATGACTTGCCTTCACGAACATGAGGAGTATGCCCGCCTATAACGATTACAACATAACCCTGAGGATTATTTCCAAAGGTTATTATTGCTTTATGATCTTTTACTTGTTGAGCTTGCTGTGAGGAACTTGCGGTATCTACTTGCTCTACATAATTAATATCAACATCTACAACAGGCATAACTCTCTTCCTCTTAAATAAATCATGTCTACAAGCTATAAACCACTAGTAGACTAACTACTTTATCATGGTTTTTTGAAAGCGAGAAGAATTAATATTGTTTGGTTCAAAGCTTTCTGACGTGCCGCAGACAAGCCGCGGCACGTAGATTGAGGCCTTTTTATGTTGAGGATACAGCGAGTTGTTCCACAAACTGTCCCCAGACCTTTTCTGGTCGCATATTTTTCACAAAACAGGCAGATTCCACCCCAAATTTGCATTGTTGTAGGTAGCAAGGCGCGCACTCATATTCAGCTATTAAATGCAGTTGATGTAATCCAGTTGCACCAATTAAAGCAGGATCAGTAGGTCCATAAAGATGAACAGCAGGTTTATTAAGAGCCGCTGTTAAATGTCCAAGCCCGGTATCAACACAAATAGCACCGGTTGATTGTGAAATCATCGTGGCTTGTTGAGTGATAGATAAACGCGGTAATACGGTTGTTTGTGGTGAAGCCTCAGCAAGCCGATTCGCGCGTGCTTGTTCATTGGCATTTCCCCACGGTAAAACAACGTGATAGCCCGCTTGCGCAGCAAGTTGAATTAATTGTTGCCAATAACGCTCTGGCCAATGTTTGGTATCCCACGTGGTACTGTGAATAAATACTAAATAAGGTGCGGGCAATGTAATAGGTAATGCAGGTAATTGTTGTTGATTAATACCAAAATCAGGAAATGAATCAGGTAATGCATAACCTAATGCTTTAGCAAATAATTGACGTTGTCTTGCAATAGCATGTTGTTCAAGTGGGATAGTAAAGGTTTTATTACAAACCAAATGCGCAAATTTTTCCCTGGCACTGTGTCTATCCATTCCACAGCGTAAGCCTTGGGTAAAACTCATGATAATTGCGCTTTTTAAATTATTTTGTGCATCAATAACGACATCATATTTTTTCGCGCGAATTTTTTTCCACAGATCAATAAACTCACCACTTTTAATACTTTGCCATTTATCGCGCTTCCAACGACGGTGAGCAGTTTTAATAACAGTATTAACCGCAGGATGCAATTTAGGGATTTCTGCAAATGCTTCATCCACTACCCAGTCAAATTGAATACCAGGAATAGCATTAACTGCATCGGTAATAGCAGGTAGGGCGTGAATTAAATCGCCCATAGAGGTGAGTTTAACAATAAGAACATTCATGAGAATTTTTTACCAAATAAACGCCTACGCCATTCTTTAAATTTTGCAGAAAAACTGTGACGCATCGCATGTTTATTCAATGCGGCCTCGTTAATGACATAATTTAATTGCAACACTTTACGCGCGCCAATAAATTTTTTATGACCATGCCAGCCATTTTCAGTGACTTTAAAAAGTAACATAGTACCTGCAGTAGGTGGTACCTCAGCAAAATAATTCTCTAAATTATGATTGTCATTTAATAAACGTAATCGACCACCATCAAGTTGCCAATCTTCATTCATATATAAAAGCACAGTAATTAATTTACTTTTACTATCGGTATGAATGCGTCCGTCGGTATGATCAGCCTTACCACGTACGGTAATCATAACGGGCTTATTAGCTAAATCCATCGCAAATTTTTCTGCAATCACCTGACGAAACGCATCGCTTTTTAATTCATCGATTAATTTAGCAAAATATCCGCCATATTGGACGGTCGTTAATGGAAAACTACCAGCATCTTCAATAGGTGGAAAATCCTGTTGAATTTTTGGTAAGAACTCGTTTGATAATACATTGCTAATGATGCTATAGGGAAAAGGCGATGGTTGCACCGGGGTAGTCTTTATGGCAGCAAGATCAATGATTTCGCAAGTCGTCATATAAACATTCCTAAAGGTTTCAGTTTCGCACATATTACCAGTTATGAGGGGTTCCATCTACCCCTGAATCATGAGAGAATACAGCGTAGTTATCGATGTATCTTGAGGAATGAGAATGAAACGTTATATGTGTTTATTATGCGGTCATATTTATGATGAAGCAGCAGGATGGCCGGAAGATGGTATTGCTCCAGGCACTAAGTGGGAAGATGTCCCCTTAAATTGGCGCTGCCCAGATTGCAACGCCTCTAAAGATGATTTTGAAATGGTTGAAATCGCATAAATCCAGTTAAAACGGTTTAAATACCGCTAACAACACGATTAAAATCAGGAAAATAGCAGGTATTTCGTTTATCTTGCGATAATAGGAAGCAGTGTGCTTATTGGCATTATGTTTAAAGCCTTGTAGCCAAACTCCGCATAAAATGTGGTAAACCACCAGCCCAGCAATTAACCCCAATTTTGCATGCATCCAACCTGCATGTAGGTAATATGAGGGGTTATAGTGCATCATGCCAAGTCCAAACAAAATCGTTAATACGGCAGAGGGCGTCATAATGTAATAGAACAAGCGATGTTCCATGATTTTGAACCGTTCTGCACTGACGGTATCGGTGCTCGCAGCGTGATAGACAAATAACCTTGGCAGGTAAAATAAGCCACTAAACCAGGTTACCATCGTGATAAGATGAAATGCTTTAAGCCACAGCATGATGAATATCTCCTTTTCTAAGGTCTCGCTTTGCCTATGCTAGTGCGATATAATTAAAGAGGTATAATATCATTAACGACTCGATTTTTAAGGTTTTTTTATGAGCGAAGTTCAAGCCTCCATCCCAACCCCAGTAAACTTCACCCTTGCAGCAGCCACCAAGGTCAAATCCTTGTTGGATGAGGAAGGTAATACGGCGTTAAATTTACGTGTTTACATCGTAGGTGGTGGTTGTTCCGGCTTTCAATACGGCTTTACCTTTGATGAAACTGTCAATGAAGATGACATGGTGATTGAAACCGCCGTTGAAGAAGAGGAAGAAGAAGATGAAGAAGGTGGTGGCAAGGGCGGCAAAGGCAAATCGCTAGTAAAACTCCTCATTGACCCCATGAGCCTACAATACTTAATGGGCGCCGAAATCGATTATTCCGACGGCATCCAAGGCAGCCAATTTATCATTCGTAACCCAAATGCAAAGACAACCTGTGGGTGCGGCTCATCTTTTTCAGCTTAAATCCTCTTTGAGAGGGTAATAAGCTATTTCTCAATTATTCATAACCAATACTAATCACGACTTCATTTGCCCTATATTCCTCAAAATCGGCCACATAGTTACGATTAAGAGCATTTACATCTGTTGCCCAGATTGTTTGCCATACAGCAACTATATCCTCTGGAGATAGACTTTTGGCTTTATAACCTTTGTAGTTACCAGCAGGGATAGTAACTGCACTCAAGTCATCGGGAATGTGGTTAGGATCTTTAACAGCATAACCAATAGTTAACTTGTATTTTCCTTGGTGGCCATTTTCATAATCAGAATATACAGCAAAAACGCTAGGAGAAATAATATTCTGTAATTTTTCTTTGATAGGTGCTTTAGAAAACATATCCCAAAATTTACCAATCTCATTGTCAGTCATTGCTGCTTCATTACTCGTAACTTTACTAATTCCAGCAATGTAAATGGGAGTATTTATTTCATTCATAATGGTTTTCCTTATGGTGGCTGTGGTGTTGTACTGAATGCGGTGTATTAGTCTTAAGATCAGCATTTAATGGCAGAGAAAATTGCACAACCGCTCCTCCGATAGGCGGGTTGAATAAATTTAACTTACCGCCATGTCTTTCCACAATATTACGACAGATGGCTAAACCAATTCCCATTCCATTGACTTTTGTACTCACACAACTTTCGATTGAATGCAAGATATTAGGGGGAAAGCCAGTGCCATTATCTGCCACTTCAATGATGCAATTTTCATCATTTTCACAAATCGTAGAAATGAATATTTTGGCATCTTGCTTTTTTATAATACCAATAGCTTCAATACTATTGGTGATTAAATTAATTAATACTTGTTGAATTTGAATTTTGTCTATAAATAAAAATGGCATATTTTCATCAAATTTTGTTTCGATAGGAATATTGCCATCATAACCAAGAATGTCTATGGATTGAATTATCAGATCTTGTATGCTAATTTTTTGTTGATGTGATGAACGATTGGTCAATGAATTTTTTATTCGATGGATAATCATTCCAGCCCTTTCTGCTTGACTATTAGAGCGCTCCAAAGCAAAAAGGATATCACTTATCTGGTAATCATCATTTTTTAAACGAGAAATACATCCTTGAAGATACGTTGATATTGCTGTCAAAGGCTGGTTAAGTTCATGTGCCAGGGAAGAGGCAATTTCAGCGACCGAGTTAGCCTTGGCATCCTTATAAAGCTTATTTTCATGTTTTTTTGTTAATTGTTCAATTTTTTTGATTTCAGTAATATCACGAGTAATCCCTATCATTTTAATAGGTTGATTATTATTATCTACATACAGTTTTCCTGAGGTGTTTAAAAAGTGAATGCTTTCATCTGACCATATCACGCGATATTCATATTCAAAATGAGATTCTCTATTTTGCTTTATTTCTTCTATTTTGTTTAACATTCGCTGCTGATCGAGTGGGTGAATTAATGTGATAAAATCATCAAGCTCTCGAATACCTGGTTTTTCATTGAGGCCAAATAACTGTGGTGTATAAAGCCCCCATATCATTTTGCGATTGACAAGATCAAGGCTCCACATACTCGCTTTTGCCGCTTCAAGGGCAAGATTAAAATGATCCCCCAACTCTTTAAGCCTTAGCTCGTTTAGTTTTTGTTCATTAATATCTAAACAGGAACCAATCCACTTACGAATTGCGCCATCCTCTTCAAAGGAAGGAGCTGCTCTAACAATGCAGTAGATATAATTATTATGCTTTCGAGACCAAAAGCGTGCGATATGCTGATAAATCTGGGTCATGGTAACAGCTTCTTGCAAAGTTAGTACAAATGCAGGGCGATCATCGGGATGAACGCTATTAAGCCAGCCGAAATCTTTATACTGTTCCCAACACTGGCCTGAAAATTCTTCCCAAGGAGGCTGTAATTCTTTCATCGCACCCTCGCTATCTACTTTCCAATAAATAGAGTGCAAAGATTGCACGAGGGTATGGTAGCGTCGCTCACTGGCTCGTAAATTTTGTGTCATCGTTTTAATATCATGAATATCGGTACTAGTACCAAACCAACATAATATTTCACCATCGTCATTTTTAATCGGGAAGCTGCGCACCAAATGCCAACGAAACATACCATCTTGTGCACGGCGAATTCGAAACTCAGTATCATATATTTTTTGGGATGTGTGTGCTCTATTCCAACTATCAGAAATGATATCTAAATCATCTTCACAAATCACTGTTGTCCACTTTCCTGCTATGGTTTCTTGACAGTTTAAACCCGTGTATTCTTGCCATCGTTGATTACAATAGTCTAACTGCCCATCAGCATTAGCTATCCAAATAATTTGAGGAATATATTCTGCCAACATTTGAAAGGTATTTTGTTCATTAAGATAAGGTATATAGGGATTATAATTTGGAGAATCACACATTTCTTGTTTGATGCTAAATATCCAACCCATATTTTCTTGTGAAGAATTTTTTAAAGCTTTAATAATCGCAAATATATTTTCCCCAATGAATACATGGCTTTTTTCTTTATTTTTATTAAACACTGCACTCAAATGAATAGGGTTTTCTTGTAAAGAATAATTATAAATGGAGTTTCCTTTTGCATGTAAGGTTTTATCTGCATTAACAAAGGTATAGTGGGAATTAAAAATAGAGTTGGCGATAATTAGGTTAGTATCAGCATTAAATAAGGCAGTTGGATGACGATTCAACTCAATAAGTTCCTTTAAACTATCAATAGCTAAATCCACAACTCAACCCCTGCTTATTCAGAATTTTTAATCATAAATATAATTTGCTTTAGAAGCAAGAGAGATTAAAAGTCTGTTTTATGACTACATATGGCTATTAATAAAATATATATCCTGAGCGAGAAAACCTAAGGTTAACCCTATAAATACAGGGGTAAAACAGCATTGAATAGTAGTAAAGAGAGACTACTGTTAGTAAACAGGTCATGAAAAATAAAAGAGGATTTATGATTAAAAGATTATTTACTAAGACTACTCTACTATTGGCCACTTTTTTAATCTCTCACATAGCTTATTCAGCGGGGAGTCAAGTAGCTTATATTACTGTTAACGCCAGTGCCTCTACCGGGTGCTCAGCTATCACCTTTAGTTCAACCGGCCCCATGATGAATTTTGGTTTAATTTATCCTGGATCCACGAACCTCGCTTCTACTATATTAAATTTCAGTTGTTCGGGTGATACAGCTTATACCATAACCGCAACGTCTACGAATACTGATGGGGTGGGTGATAGATTATTGTGTTTAAACGGTTGTAGTAATGCAAGCCTGCAGTACAGAGTCGTATTGCCAACAAATTTCCCCGGAACCGCTTGCCCAACCACCTATAATTCAGGGGTTGCATTGCCTAATGGCGTAGCCTCTACACCTGTTAGTGTTACCTCTACCAATGCACAATCGGTAGCACTTTGTGGTCAATTATCCGTTCCAGCAGGCTCCACGCTTTCCGAGGGAATGTACTCAGATATGTTAACCATTACAGTTTCATGGACTTAGAAAATGTATTTATCACCTAGAATTTGTATTTTTCTTTTATTACTATTATTTGGCACGAATATAATCGCTGCTCCTGTCTATGATCTTATGCCAATAAGGGTTACTGTAGATTCAGGGGAAAAAACAAGCTCTATCACGATAAAAAATCGTGGCGATGAGACAGCGTTATTACAGGTGTATGCACAAAAATGGTCTCAATTAAATGGAAAAGATCAATATCAAAAAACGCAAGAGGTTATCGTAAATCCCCCTGCGTTTAATTTAGCACCTGGTGAGCAACAGGTGATTCGATTGGGTCTGAGGAGTGATAATGCTCGCGAACAAGAGCAAATTTACAAACTTTATATTAAAGAAGTTAAACCACGTTTAGCAGAAACTAACAATCAGTTTGGTGTAAAATCTGGCACACGATTTATTCTGGAAATGAGTGTTCCAGTTTTTTTTGCGCCGGAAAATCCATTACAAATTGCCACGGTAACAACTGAACGCAAAGGTAATCAAATTCAAGTCAGGTTGAGCAATGAAGGAAATGTTCATCAACGAGTCAAATCCCTTAAATTTTATGTTAACGATGCAACTGATCCAGTGCTTATGAAAGAAGAGGCTAGTTATGTCTTTCCTCACACTGAAAGAGAGTGGATTTTTAATATAGAGAAGGAAAAAATGCCGACCAGAGTAATCATAGAAACAAGCCAAGGACAGATTGAACAGAAAATTACAAGCTAAAAAGTAGCACCAAGGATGGCATGTGTTTATTAAGATTTTTTAAATGTTTTTTGCATGTTTTTATTTTGTTTTTTGGCGTTAATTGTGCTTTAATCGCCAGCAATGATTTGATGGCTCTCGACCCCCTTCCAGATCTTAATAATAATTATTATACGGTTTTGTTGACGGTTGGTATTAATGGCCAAGAACCAGCCCAAATCGTTTATTTCCTTCAAGATTCGCATGATAATTTATATGTTAATAAAGATGATCTCGAGGCATGGTCAGTAATATTACCTACGAAATCCCCTCTGTTTTTTGAAGGCGAAGCCTATTATCCATTGAATAATCTAGCTGGTGTTGAGTATACTATTAATATTAATGAACAGTCGATTGCGTTGAACATCTCGCCGGATAAATTCAAACCCAACCAAATAACCTTCGATAAAATGTCATTTATGGAGCCAACAAAACCAGGTTTTGGCTTAATTTTAGACTATACGACGTTGGCACAAAAAGATGATTTTAGTCATCAATTAAGCGGACTATTTACGCCATCTGTTTTTAGCCCTTATGGAAGTATTGTCAGTGAGTTTTTAGCCGTTAATAATAATTATTACGATGATGAAGATAATAATCAAAATAGAATCATTCGATTAAATTCCAGTTGGCGACAAGATGACACTAAAAAAATGAACACACGAATTATAGGTGATTCATTTAGTAGTACAGGATTGTGGGGTAATTCAGTTGGTTTTGGTGGCATACAATTTACAAGTAATTATAGTTTGCAACCAGGCTTTATTACTTATCCCTTGCCGAGAGTTCATGGCGAGGCGTTACTGCCATCAACAGTCGATCTTTATACAAATGGCGCTCTCTTAGGCAATACCACTGTTGATCAGTCCGGTCTATTTTCAATAGACAGTATTCCAGTCGTCAATGGTTATGGTATGTTAGAAGTAGTTACCACGGATTTATTAGGTAGAGAGCAAGTTATTAGTGTTCCGTTTTATACCTCCACACAATTATTACAACCCGGTTTAGAACAATACTCTTATGAGTTTGGATTTATTCGTGAAAACTTTAGCATTTCCAGTAATGATTATGGCCCATTTCTATCAACACTAACCCATCGAAGAGGCTTTACGACTAATTTTACCGGCGGTGTTCATGCAGAACTTTTACGTGACCAGCAAGCCATTGGTTTAGAAGGGGCTTATTTGTTAGGCACTTTTTTAGAGTTAAATGCTGCTGCTGCAGTTAGCAACAGTGATAATGGTACAGGAAAACTATCAGAACTAGCTTTAACACATAGAAATGCAGTAGGCTTTTCTTATGGCATGACCTTGCAAGCAACAACACCACATTTTGCGCAATTAGGCCTCTTTGATGATACTGAGCCCCCATCGCTACAAACAACAGCCTTTATAGGGGTGCCGGGCATTAAAGGTTATGCAACTAGTGTGGCCTATACGCAGCAAAATAATAGAGGAGGGGATGATTTTCAATTCATGAGTGCAGCAGTTTCTAAAACGTTTTTTGATGATTTATCATTTGGGTTAACAGGATTAGTTGGTTTAAATAGTAGCATGAGTAATTCAGTGGTCTTATCAGTTACAAAATCACTAGGAAATAATACATACGCTAGTGGTGGCTTTTTATCACAGCAAGATAGCGATAATAGTGGTTATTTTCAACTTAATAAACCTTTAGATTTGGCACCAAGTGTAGGCTATAATTTGTATTCACAGCAAGGTGCACAAGAAAATTATCAAGCTACACTACTTGCGCAAAATAATATCGGTACTTATTCTGTTGCTGCGGCTAAAACACGCGATAATACAGGGTATCAGGCGCAAGCAGCAGGTTCAGCAGTGAATATAGGAAAAAATTGGTATTTGACACGTGATATTTATGACAGTTTTGCTTTAGTTCGTTTGCCTGGATATTCCAACGTACGCGTTTATGTGGAAAATCAGGAAATCACTCGTACTGATGAAAATGGAGATGCGTTTGTACCCGTCTTGTTATCGTATCAAAATAATACGATTGCCATTGCAGAAAATGATTTGCCGATTGATGTAGAGGTTGCTAATAATCAGCTAAACGTGGTTCCCTATTATAACTCGGGATTAATAATAGATTTTCCTTTGCAATCTTTGCATGGTGCGGTAGTGAGTATATATTCAAGTGATGATAAACCGATACCACCTGGCACAGTTATAGAATATATATCAAGAGAGCAATTTTATGTGGTGGTAAATGATGGGGAAGTATACTTAACTAATTTGTTACCGGGAAAAAACTATTTTAATGTATTTTTGGATGGTGATAGCTGTCAGTTTTCCATTGATTATGAGTTATCGCAAAGCCCATTACCCGATCTTGGCAAGGTAATATGTGAATAAAGTGAAAAAGACTAATTTTTTTAAGCCATTACTTATAGTGTTCTTATTGTATCCAATCACACTATCTGCTCAATGTGGTATTTCGGTGGATAAACCAATGAATTTTGGTTTATTTAACCCTATTGAGAGTGAGATCAAAAGTTCAGTAGTGTTCCTGAAAGTCTCTTGTTCAGGTGAAGATATATCAAATTATAAAATTATTTTTTCCAGAGGAAAAGGCCGATCAATTTCTCCTCGTTATATGTTAGGAAAAAGTAATAAGCTAGGCTACAACTTATACATCGATGCAGCAAGAACCATAATTTGGGGAAACGGTAGAAATGGATCATCACCTCTTTATGGTACTGGCCCTTGTACAGAATTAAAACCTTGTACACATGTTGTGTACGGTAAATTAACAGGTTCTAATGCGAAACTTAACGCTGGAGAATATCAAGATACAGTTAGAATTTTATTGCAGTATGAATAAAAATGAGGCATACATATCGATGTGTCTGGTTATGCGGGTGCCTTACAATCAATTTGAAATAGCGTCATTTTTTTTATCAAATCAGCCAATGATTTTACGTGTAATTTCTTCATGACATTAGCACGGTGTAGTTCAATCGTAGACAGCGATAAATTTAATTCCACAGCAATTTGTTTATTCAATTTTCCCTCTTGAATATAAGCTAATATTTGACGTTCACGAGCAGATAGGATATGCAATAAACTATTAAAATTTTCTTTTTCGCACATACTACTATTTTCCCTGCGACTTTGAGCGATGGCTTTTTGCACTTGTTCTAGTAAAGTTTCGTTATGAAAAGGCTTTGTTATAAAATCAAAAGCACCTGCTTTCATCGTACGTACAGCTGTTGCGATATCACCATGACCAGTAATAAAAAGGATGGGAAGCTTATTATTTTGTGCATTAAGCTCTTCCTGCACTCTTATGCCACTCATTTTAGGCATGCGTATATCCATTAGAATACAACCGTGCCAGCTGGTTTGGTATTCTTTTAAAAATTTTTCGCTATCGGTAAATACGCAGTATTTAAGCTGTACTGAGTCAAACAACCATTCTAAAGCATGTATTATGGCTTCATCATCTTCCAGAATGTATACCGTTTCTTTATTATCAAGCATTTTTTACTCCAGCTTTTATTTTATAACTAAATGGAATTCTTATCACACGACAAACTATATTAAAACTATAATTTTCCCTAGATCAGTTAATAACAAAAGTACTACAGATATAATCCACCTAAAATAGCACCGTTTCCATTTGCGCCGGTAATGGTCTGTAGTTGGCAAGGTATTTTTTCAAATCGTTGTTTAGCAAGCCATGCAAACAACATGGCCTCCACCCAACTTGGATGAATGCCTAATTTTTCTGTAGAAAAAACTTTATATTGAGGAGAGCCGAGCGCACTTAATCGTCGCATTAAATAACCATTTAATGCACCACCACCACAAATAAAAGCTGATTGTAGGGTGGGCACATACTGTAAGATAGCTTGATGAATACTTCGAGCGGTAAATTCTACTAAACTCGCCTGCACATCTTCTGCTTTTATTGTGGAGGAAAAATTCAGTATCTTTTTTTGTAGCCATTCACGATTAAAATATTCGCGCCCACTGCTTTTGGGTGGGGTAAGTTGGAAATAATTATCATTTAATAATTCAGCAAGAAATAAAGTATTAACACGGCCTGATTCTGCCCATTCCCCATCTTTATCATAATTAAGACTTAAATGATCTTTCACCCACTCATCCATTAAACAATTGCCTGGTCCAGTATCAAAACCAATGATTTTTTGATTGCGATCTTTAAGTAAAATAGAAATATTGGCAATGCCCCCAATATTAATTATGGCTCTATCTTCCTCATCACTTGCAAATACTTCTTGATGAAAAAGAGGCGCAAAAGGTGCGCCTTGTCCGCCTTGCGCCATATCACGACGACGAAAATCACCTATCGTTACAATGCCTGTTTGTTCAGCAATAATATTCGGATCACCAATTTGTAATGTGCTGTGAATATCAGGAAGATGACGAATTGTTTGACCATGACTGCCAATTGCAGTAACACGATTTGCTGGTGTAGCCGCTTTTTTCAATAAGGCGTTAGCAGCATCAGCTAAGGCATGTCCCAGTTGATTATCAGCCGCCATCATGCGATTAATTTCATTTTCACCAGGTTGTGCGAGTGCGAGTAATTGTTGTCGTAATTCTGGTGTATGGACTTGTTGATGAGCAGCGATTAATTTAGGATAAGTACTCGAAAAATCCACTAAAGCAGCATCAATGGCATCAACACTCGTGCCAGACATCATGCCGATATAAAGCGTCATGATTTACGCTCCTTTGCGTTTTTCTTGCGGAGCTTCTTCTTCTGCGTGTAATACTAAGGTTGTGCGACGATAATTATATAATTGTTTCATCAACTCATCCGCGCGAGCGATAAATTGAGGTTTGTCTGCAGCAGCGATAGGTAATGCGCGTGGTAATGCCACGGTGAGAGGATTTTTATGAACGCCATTGATGCGAAATTCATAATGTAAATGCGGCCCAGTAGCAAGACCAGTACTACCTACATAACCAATAATTTGTCCTTGTTTTACTTTATCGCCTTTGCGTAACCGTTGCGCAAATCGATCCATATGCGCATACAAGGTGGTGTACAATTCGCCATGTTGTAGTTGAATGACGTTACCATACCCATTTTGTTTACCTAGCGAAATAATTTTCGCATCGCCCACAGCGCGAATCGGTGTGCCACGAGCAGCAGCATAATCTACACCTTTATGTGCACGAATACGGTGCAAAATCGGGTGTTTTCTGGCCAAATTAAAATGGGAGGAAACACGGCCAAATTTAACAGGTGATCGTAAAAAAGCTTTACGCATACTCATGCCGTTTGGCGTGTAATAACCTGCTGTACCATCTTTATCAACGTAGCGAATGGCTTGATATTTTTGCCCATCATTAATAAATTCAGCTGCTAAAATATTGCCGGAACGAAACTTTTTATCTCCAATCCATTGCTCTTCATATAAAATATTAAATTCATCGTTGGGCTGAATATCAAGGCTAAAATCGATATCCCACGCGAAAATTTCTGCCAACTCTAAAATAACCTTGGTGTCTAAACCAGTTTTTTGTGCCGAAGCAAATAGCGAATCGCGAATTACTCCAGAGGCAAAGGCATTGCGTGTTTCGACAGGTTTTTTAGCAATTAATGCTTGATAACCACCGTGATCAACGCGTGATACAGTTAAGGTATCACTTTGATTGATTTGATAAACCAATTTATCAACTTGACGTCCATTAGCTATATAAAACCGCAATTCTTGGCCGGGATAAAGGTTAAGCAGGGGTTTTGTTTTTGTACCTAACGACATAATTTCTTGTAGATCGTTAGCGTTTAAATTGAGCCTAGCAAATATTAATGATAAATTATCGCCGGGTTGTACAGTAACAGGTTGTCCTGAGGGTTTATTTATAGCGACTGTTGTAGGTGAAAAATTATCTAAGGTTGGATGCGTTGATGAAATACTAGCAATGGTTGCTTGTTGGACGCCAGTTAATAACGTATCGCTACTAAATGGAATTGCATTAATATCTTCTTCATTATGATCAACGATGGCAAAACTGGTGTAGCCTATCAATAATGCAGCACAAAACGAAGATAGCAGAATCCACGGCTTCGAAATGAGAAACCTGCGTCGTTTGTAATTGTGTGCAAAATCAATCGTATTGTAATTCATCTTGTTGTTACACCGCCTGCTCATTCCAAATTACGCTGCTTGTGTAAATTTACTTATCAAAGTGATGAAGATAGCGGTATATTATGTGGCGGTCAACCATTTTGTTTAATTGAAGGTGGTGAACGTGTTCATAAACAGTGAGTATTAGTATGGAAAATGTAGATAAACAACTCGCGATAATTCGTCGCGGAGTACAAGAAATTTTAGTGGAAGATGAACTTATTGCGCGGCTAAAGCAGGGTAAACCACTTCGGATTAAAGTAGGTATTGACCCCACGGCGCCAGATATTCATTTAGGCCATACGGTACTCTTTAATAAGCTGCGCCAGTTCCAGGAATTGGGACATCAGGTGATTTTCCTCATTGGCGATTTTACCGCGCTGATAGGCGATCCCACTGGCCGTAATGTCACCCGGCAGATCATGACTTCGGAACAAATTGCTGAAAACGCAAAGACGTACCAGCAACAGATTTTCAAAATCCTTGATCCAGCGAAAACGGAAATCGCATTTAATTCACAATGGATGAATAAGTTGCCCATTACCGAGCTTATCAAAATCGCCAGTCTGCAAACCGTTGCCCGTATGTTGGAGCGGGATGATTTCGATAAACGGTATAAGAGTGGCCAGCCAATTGCTATCCATGAGTTTCTTTATCCTTTAATGCAAGGGTATGACTCGGTTGCG